>Ga0256835_1000042_pt1 | contig 117296 bp, 86 predicted proteins | sample PIR30metaG_FD_185972 | JGI IMG/M metagenome (GOLD analysis project Ga0256835, IMG submission 185972) | Hydrothermal vent microbial communities from East Pacific Rise, Pacific Ocean - PIR-30 | ecosystem: Environmental > Aquatic > Marine > Hydrothermal vents | place: Pacific Ocean: East Pacific...
AGGATCAAAGTCCTTTGTCACAAAAAGTGATTCAGGCTTTTCAAGACAATGAAGTATTGAATGTACAGGATGTTTTTCCTGACAATACAAATATAGAAAAAGAGCAAATCAAAAAAGATTATGTGGCCGTAATCTCAATACCCGAAAAATTTGAAGCGGATATCCTGCAAAAAAGGTATCCGGGAATTCAAATTGACTTGAATATGAGCAATATTTTGACGGCTAATTTTGCCAGTAAAAATATTCAAAAAGTATTGGCGACCCTACGTGCCGGAATAGAAATGGAAAGTTTGAAAAAACAAGGTTTGGCACCCCGGTTGGCCCGAAAAGCCTTTGAGCCGTTCCAAATTTCCTATCATAAACTCTATAATCCTGCGGGAAATTATCTCTATTTTATGCTGCCTGCTCTATTGGGGGCTATTATGCAACAGGTTATTTTTCTTGCCATGGCATTGGTATTTGCCCGTGATTTTGAAGACGGATATTTTAAGAAACTAATCAAAATCTCTAAAAATCCTTTTTATTTGATTGCAGTGAAGTTTGTTCCATATTTTGTTTTATCGGCTTTTGTATGGACAATGGTCGGTTTGATTTTCAATTTTTTTCAAATTGACTACCAAGTATTTACCATTCCCATGTTGATAGCCGTTCTTTGGCTTACTCTTGCCGCAATGTTTATCGGAATGTTATTTTCCATATTGATTCCCAATCGATTGAAAGCCACTGAATTTTTAATGGTAATTTCCACACCGGCATTTATTTTAAGCGGATTTACTTGGCCTTTATCGGCGATGCCCGGTTGGGTGACTAAAATCTCTGATGCCATTCCACTTACTCATTTTCTTCAAGCTTTCAAGAAAACAGCTATGTATGGCGGTAATTTACACGATATTATTCCGCAAATAACCGCATTAATTATTATTGCAAGTATCAGTTTTATTTTGATGCTCGTCAGTTTATGGTATAAAATAAAAAGAGCCTCAGGGAAATAAAAGCTTCGATTTTTAAAAATTAAAGAGAAAACAATTCATTGAGTTTATGTACCTGTTTTTTCTTTAAACGTAAGGTATATGCGTTATCATCAATATAAAAGCGCACTATAAAATAACCGGCTTTATCTAATTTTGAAATGAGTTCATCCGGGAGTTCTATAACTGCTTTTACAGGTTTAATCTCGGATGAAACCAAGCTGGAAGTATGAATAATTATTTCTTTCTCAGCGTCTTTTTCCTCTTTTTTATCCTTCTCCTCTTTGATAATTTTTGTTTCTTGCGTCGTTGTTGAAGTATGTTTTATCACCGATTGAATATCTTTGAAAGAAAGTTTATACAGTTGATTATCAAACCTAATAAATACAGTCGAATCTAAATTCTGTGCAGGATCCAGATTCAATTTGATTTTTAGGAGATTCCTTTCGTTTCCATTTTCCTTATAGCGTTCAAAAATCAGATTTGTATAATAATCCATCCGTTTTTTAGGATTCAAAGGATAAGCTCTTGCAGATAAGGGAAGGTAATGTTTTTCTTGTTTTTTAAAATCATCATACACGGTATTAATCTGATTAAGTTCACGAGATGAAAAGAAAAAACAGGAATTGAGTAAAACGGCAATGGAAATCAATAAAAATGCTCTCATTTTTTATTTTTGATAACAAGAAGCAATAATTATTCCAAAAATCAAAAATTATAGAGGTTTTTTAGTGCTTATGCGGAATTCCTTTGATATGCAAAGCGAGATGATTTTCATCTCCGGTTTCATCTACCCAACCGTAGTTGGCATCACATTTGGCATCCAATTCTTTTAAATAAGGTTTTATATCAATGACAGGGGTACCGTCAAAAGCATCAATCCCGGAGATATAAATGATATTATTGACAATTTTTTTTATTTTTACGATGCTCAAACCTATGGGATTCGGACGGTTAGGACTTCGACTGGCAAAAACACCCACCGACATATTTGCTGCCCAGGGAGGTCGTAAAATATTTTCTGTGGTTTTTATTTGGATTCTGTCCAAAGCATATAGAACATAAATATAAGTAAAGGTATTAATAAGTTTCAGTCCGTCGGTAAATTTTTTATCCAATACAATTTTAAATTCCCCTTTCTCGTCAACCACGGGTTGAAAAGGTGCCTTTTCACGATAAGGTGTTCTTAAAATTCCGATACTGCTATAAACATGATAAGATTTGGAATAGTTATCCGGCATAATTCTATTCCTCTATATTTTCATTGTCTTCCTCGGGTTGTTCCGGTGTTTGAGGAGGTTGATTGCCATAACTCAATTCCGTTATTTCATCCATTTGGTAGAGTATATCCATGGTTTCACGGGCTTCTTTTTCATCTACGATACTAATGGCACTTCCTACATGCACCAATACATAATCTCCGATTTTTGCTTCGGGGACCATAGCCAAATTTACATCTTTTACTATGCCGTCAAAACTCACTTTGGCAATTCTGAAAACATCGTCAATTTGATTATCGATACTAATAATTTTACCTGGGATGGCTAAACACATACTAATTAAAATTTAATCTAAAATACAGATTATTTTTGATAAAAAGAATGATTAAAACAAAAAAGAGATCAAGAGCCGGACTTCACGACTTTGATTTTTTTTAATATGGTATTAATGGTAGTAATTATTTCGGGTATGCTTTTTTGCACTTCATCCGTCAATTGAATACTCATAGGGATCATGCCTTTAATAGAAACGGTCACCAGAATAATTTTGGGCAATTCCCATTTAAATTCGAGGGCATCAATCATATCTTTCAGTCCTACATCATGTGCGCTGAGCACGGTGGGAAAATCGGCTGCAAATTTTGGATACATCACATCTATGGTTCCGGGTGGACGAAAATCCATGGTAGCATCTATAAAAATAACCAGTGGATATTGGGCCAATATCGGCATCAAGTCAAAACTTCCGGTACCACCGTCCATAATATCGACAAAATCGGGAAGTTTTTCTTTGCTTAACGCCTGCACCGCATGCACGCCTACGCCTTCATCTCCCATGAGATAGTTTCCTATTCCCAGAATCAGCACACGATCTTTAAATTTTCCCTCGGGATAGTCATGGGTTTGATAGAAAAGCTTTTGCAATTCCATCACATCATCGGAAATCATAGTGGTTTTCTTCATTTTGCTTGAATAATTTTTATAAACAGACCCGGAAATCTGATTAAATTTCCAGGCCTGAAATTCAATTTAATTTAATGATACTTCAATTTTCATCTTTATCATTTTTCTTTTCTTTTCCTTTTATCTTTTCCAGTAACCAGTCAAAGCTTTTTCTAAATCTTTCGGCACGGACAAATTTAAATCCGCTAATCATGGAGGAGGCTTCACCGCGGGCTTCCACATAATCATGATAAAGCACCAAATATACATGGATTACCACAAAGGTCATGAAAAACCAGGTAAATAAGTGGTGTATATATCGAGTGGGAATATCACCGCCCAGCATGGGAACAATCCAGTGGAAGGCTTTTGGAAACCACCATCCGGAGGTATCGGCTATCAGTGCCAATCCGGTTATGGCTTGCAAGATAAAAAAGAGGGTCATAATAAAATAGGAAAAAGCAGCCAAAGCATTATGCCCGATACTGATATCGGATAGTTTATGTTCCTTGTCTTTCATTAAAAAAATATCCACTTTAAGCACATGCATAATATTTTGCCAATGTTTTTTGGTATAGGGAATAAAATTTCTCCAATTGGCAAATTGATTTCCGGCAAAAGCCCAATAAATTCTGAAAAGTAGATTTGCAATTAAAATATAGGCAAAAGCAAAATGTATCAGTCGTATATAACCGAACCAAAAAGAATTTGTAGGTTCGACATTGAGATTAAAAGAGGGAGGATTGGCAATAATAAAACCGGTTATTACCAATACGGTCAATGATAGCACCGTTGTCCAATGAAAAAAACGGACGGCCAATTCCCATACATAAACTCTTTTATAATTAGGAGTTGCGATTTTCATTTTTATAATTTTTTATTTTAAAACCTGTAAGGATTTAAAAATTTTATTTAATTGATTATATGGAACACGCTCCACCAATTTGCAATTGGCTGATGTGTTTACCATGCGGATCATATAAATGTACAGCACAAGCCAAACAGGGATCAAATGAATGGATTGTTCTTAATATTTCCAAAGGTTTCATGGGATCGGCAATAGGAGTTCCTATCAACGCCGACTCATAGGCTGACATTTGCCCTTTGGGATCTCTTGGGGCGGCATTCCAAGTGGTAGGAACAACCATTTGATAATTGGCTGTTTTTTTATCTTTAATCACAATCCAATGTGCCAATCCACCGCGGGGAGCTTCCATATAACCCACTCCTTTTGCTTCTTTGGGCCATGTATTTGGTTCCCATTTTTCCATATTGGCCATTCTGGTATCCCCTTTTTTGATATTATTGATCAACTGATCGTAAAATTCCAATCCCCAGTCTGCCAATAAAGCGGATTCCAATCCTCTTGCCGCCGTTCTTCCCAGTGTGGAGAATAAAGCTTCAACAGGCAAATCCAGTTTTTTCAATGCATAATCAACTATGTTTTTATATTCGGGAATACCTTTGGCATACCCTACCAGCATACGTGATAAGGGTCCTACTTCCATAGGTTTGCCTTGGTATCGAGGAGTTTTAATAAAACTGTATTCTTTATCTACGTCAAGATATTCATACGGAGGTTTAGGACCTGTATAATGGATATTTGTTTCTCCATTATAAGGATGCAGTCCTTTATCTTTACCGACACTGTAATCATACCATGATTTATTGACAAATTCTTGAATATCATTGGTATTTTCAAGATCTACATCACGCACTGTGGATAAATCTCCATCGACTATAATACCGCGCGGCCATTTATAACTGTTGATGTTACGAATGTTATCCGTAGGCAAGTCACCATAAACAAGATAATTTTTGAATTTAGAAATACCAATATTTCCCCAATCTTTATAGAAGGAAGCTATGGCTAATAAATCGGGGACATATACTTCATTGATAAATTGGTGTGCTTCTTTCAAGAGTTTGCCTACATAGGCTAATCTTTCGGCATTAAGACTACCCGCATCATCCAAATTGATAGAACTGGCTAAACCACCTACCAAGAAATGCGGATGAGGATTTTTACCTCCCAAAATAGTATGGATTTTCACGATTTCCTTTTGAAAATCCAGAGCTTCCAGATAATGGGTTACCGCCATAAGATTTACTTCCGGAGGGAGTTTCATGGCAGGGTGTCCCCAATAACCGTTGGCAAAAATTCCCAACTGTCCGCTGTCAACCAGTTTTTTGATTCTTTTTTTTACATCCGAGAAATATCCCGGAGAACTATTAGGCCACTTGGATATACTTTGTGCCAATTCCGAAGTTTTTTTAGGATCGGCATCCAGTACTTTGGTTATATCTACCCAATCCAAGGCATGTAAATGATAAAAGTGCACTACATGGTCTTGAAAAGCATGAGCTATGGTAATAATATTACGTGCAATTTCGGCATTGGGAGGGATTACGATTCCCAAAGCATCTTCAACGGCTCGTATGGAAGCAATGGCATGTACGGTGGTACAAACGCCACAAGTTCTCTGTACAAATGCCCAAACATCGCGCGGGTCTCTCCCCTCAACGATTTTTTCCATTCCACGTACCATAGTGGAGGAGCTGTATGCGTTTACGACTTTTCCGTCTTTTATTTCGGCTTCTATTCTTAAATGACCTTCGATACGTGTAATCGGGTCGATAACTATTCTATTTGCCATGATTTAATTTTTTTATTCTTCTAAATTTTTTTCGTTGAGTTCTCCCAAGCATTTATTTAAATCCAATTCATCTTTTTTAAAGAAATTAGTAGCAATAGCATGTACGGCTGCTCCGGCTGCTGCTGCTCCTAAAACCACTTTTCCTATTTTGTCTGCTGTTGCTTCTATACCCATACCCGGCACATTTTCCAATCTCTCATAAAAAGGACCGTTATCCCAGAAATTATTTTCACTACATCCGATACAAGGATAACCGGATTTAATCGGGAAACTGACGCCATTGTTCCATCCCATTGTTCCGCATGAATTATAAGTTACAGGACCTCTACATCCGAGTTTATATAGGCAATAGCCTTTCTTCGCTTCCTCACTGTCAAAACTTTCGGCAAAAAGTCCGGCATCAAAATAAGGCCTTCGGTAACACGAATCGTGTACTCTTTTTCCATAAAATTGTTTGGGTCTTCCTTCCGAATCCAATTCGGGAAGAGCGCCAAACATTGCATAATAAAGCACTACTCCGGTCATGACTTCGGCAATGGGAGGACATCCCGGCACTTTTACAATGGTTTTGTCTTTTATAATGGCATCTACGGGCACCGCTCCTGTCGGATTAGGGGATGCCGCTTGCACTCCTCCCCAAGCAGAACAACTGCCAAAAGCTAATATGGCGGCTGCTCCGGCGGCAGATTCTTTGATTATTTCAACGGCTGTCCTTCCGGCAATGGTACAATACACACCCTCATCTTTTGTAGGAATGGCTCCTTCCACCACTAAAATATATTTCCCGTAGTTTTCTTTCATCGATTCTTGCTTGGCTTCTTCCGCCTGATGACCGGCAGCTGCCATTAAAGTATCCGTGTAATCCAATGAAATAGTATCCAGAATAACATCTGCAACCAAAGGATGATCAGATTTTATAAAAGATTCGGTACAACCGGTACACTCCTGAAAATGTTCCCAAATAACCGGAATGCGTTTTTTTGTTTCCATGGTTTTAACCAGTTGGCCTACCATACTGTGATCCAAACCCATAAAAGCCGCCATATAAGTGGCGAATTTTAAGAAGTCTCTTCTTGAATAACCCTTTCGAAGTATACTTTCATAGAAGGTTTCTTCGCGTTGTAATAATTTTTTCATGAGATAGATGAAATCTTTAAATTAAATTTTACATAAAATTAACAATTTTTATAGTAAATTTTTGATGATATTTATCACTTTTTTATTAGTCGCTCTATTTTCATCTATGTTTCCTTTAAATTATAGTAAAAATATTATCAAAACTGATATATGTCAGTTATTTTTAATAAATATTTATATTAAAACTTAAAAATTAAAATTAGTCTCTTTACTTATTCTTTTTAATCATTAAATTTGTTTATAATTTGATAAAATGCATGAATTATCCATTGCTATGGGAATAGTGAAAATAGCGGAGAAAGAAGCGGAGAAACTTAATATTTCAGAAGTGAAAGCCATAGATTTAGAAATAGGAACACTCTCCGGTATTGAAATAGAATCTTTAAATTTTGCTTGGCCTATGGCTATTGCGGGGAGTGTATTGGAAAAAGCGGAAAAACGAATTTATATCATTCCCGCAAAGGCTAAATGTTTGGAATGTGAGCATGTTTTCGAAATAAAAAATTTATTTGACGATTGCCCGGTATGCGGCAGTCATTTCAAAGATATATTTCAAGGAAAAGAAATGAGAGTAAAAAGCATAGAGATTTGATATGGTTAATTGATGATTTGATGATATGATAAATTGTGGAATCGTGTAATAGTTATGAGTTATAAGTTATGAGTTATGGGTTATGAAATTGGGGAATTGTTGAATCGTTGAATCGTTAAATCGTTGAAGCGCTATATAAAGGTGGCTGAGTGATTGACGAGGAACGAGGAAATCGTATCGAAGCCACCGGTTTTGGAATCGTGGAATCGTGGAATTGATAATTTGATAATATTATGACGTGAAGATGCCGTAAATGGTGAAATCGTGGAACTGATATATAAAGGTGGCTGAGTGTCCCGAACTCGCTTCGGGATGTATCGAAGCTACCGAGTATGTAATGATTAAATTGTGGAATTAATTATAGATTAAACAAATAAACAGTTAAACAAAAAAACATTTGCCGGATGAACGATGCCAGATGACCAAAATTAAAATATAAAAAGAGATAATAACTAACAATAGATTATCAGATTATCAAAAAAACAGTAAATCAATCTGACTAACAAACTAACAACTGTCAACCAATAACTAACCCCTAATAACCAACAACTAAAAACTGACAACTAACAACTAACAACTGATAACTAACAACTGATAACTAACAACTGATAACTGACAACTGATAACTAACAACTGATAACTGACAACCAACAACTGATAACTCACAACTGACAACTAACAACAAAAAATAATACTATGTGCACAACTTGCGGATGCGGTGTAACCGACGATATAAAAATACAAACACCGGGAGAAATTTCGGAAATGATCACTGAACTGAATATTCATACTCATCACGATCACAATCACGATCATCCTCACACTCATCATCACCACCATCATCATGACAGAACCATAATTGATGTGGAACAGGATATATTACAACAAAATCAATTATTGGCGGAACGTAATCGCGGTTATTTTCTCGGGAAAAATATTTTTGCCATTAATTTGGTCAGTTCTCCGGGCTCCGGAAAAACCTCTTTACTTGAAAGAACACTTGCCGACAATAAAGACAAAATAAAATTTTATGTCATAGAAGGCGATCAACAAACCATGAATGATGCCGACAGAATTGACAGCTTACAAATTCCAGTAGTGCAAATCAATACCGGAAAGGCTTGCCATTTGGACAGTGATATGGTCAGCCAAGCCATTTTAAAATTAAATCCCGAACCCAATGCTATTGTCATGATTGAAAACGTCGGTAATTTGGTCTGTCCTTCGGCTTTTGATTTAGGCGAAAATGCCCGTGTCGTTATTATCAGCACTACGGAAGGTGACGACAAGCCCATCAAATATCCCGATATGTTTGCCGGTTCGGATGTATGCATTATTAACAAAATAGATCTCTTACCTTATGTTAACTTTGATGTGGAAAAAGCCAAAGACTATGCCCGCCGTGTCAATCCCAATTTAATTTTCTTTGAAGTATCCGCTACCACCGGCGAAGGCATGGAAAAATGGTATGAATGGCTGGAAAAACAAATCAAAGGCTAAAAATCAGTTTGCCTTAAATTGAAGACAAAACGGGCGACAAAGAATGAAAACATATCATATCCACATCAAAGGCATTGTCCAGGGCGTCGGTTTTCGCCCTTTTGTCTATCAAATGGCACATAAACAAGGCTTGAAAGGTTGGATTAATAATACCAACGACGGTGTGCATATCCATATCAATGCCGATTTATCTACTGCCAAAAAGTTTTTGAATGATTTATTGCTTCAACTCCCTCCGCTTGCAGTGGTAACGGAAAGTAAATTATCAGAAGTTCCTTTTCAAGCTTATACCGATTTCGAAATTATCCATAGTGAAGCTAATAGCAAACCGAATTTGCTCATCTCTCCCGATGTGGCAATCTGTCAAGATTGTCGTAATGAATTACACTCAAAAAATGACAGACGCTATAACTATCCGTTTATTACTTGCACCAACTGTGGTCCCAGATATTCCATAATCACCTCGCTTCCCTACGACCGGCCCAATACGACCATGGATCCGTTTGAAATGTGCCCGGTTTGCAAAACCGAATATAACAATCCGATGGAGCGGCGGCATTATTCGCAAACAAATTCATGCCCCGACTGCGCCATAAAAATGCAATTATTTGAAAACGGACAACTTATCGAAGATTTTTCCGATTTGGACTATATTGTACAACAATGGCAGAAAGGAAAAGTCATTGCAATCAAAGGCATCGGCGGTTACTTACTTACTTGCGATGCCACTAATGAAAAGGCTATACAATCATTGCGAAACCGAAAAAAACGGCCTGTCAAACCTTTTGCTTTGATGTATCCCGATTTGCAAAGCATTCATAAGGATTGCTACCTTAATAAAAAAGAAATATCGGAATTGCAAAGTAATGCCGCTCCGATTGTTTTATTGCAAACCAAAGAAAAACAAAAAAGCGGAATTGCCACTTTCGAAATCAATAAAGGTTTATCCAAATTGGGTATTATGCTTCCCTATACTCCTTTGTATGAAATATTACTTCAAAAATTCAATCAACCCATTGTCGCTACCAGTGGCAATTTATCTGGTGCCAGTATCATTTTTAAAGATGAAATAGCCCTCAAAGAATTACCAAAAATTGCAGACATTATTTTGATGAATAACCGTGAGATTGTAATACCACAAGATGATGGTGTGGTACAATTCAGTCCCGAATATAAACAAAAAATTATTTTAAGACGTTCTCGGGGTAAAGCTCCAATATATATCAATCCTACACTTGATTTTTCCGATAAAAATATTTTGGCCACCGGATCAATGCTTAAAAGTGTATTTGGCATTACCACTCAAAACCATATTTATATCAGTCAGTTTTTGGGAAATACGGAAAGTTTTGAGGCGCAACAAAATTATGAAGCCACCTTCGATCATTTAATTCAACTACTGGAACCAGAAATACAAACAGTCGTCACAGACAAACATCCGGGATATTTTGCTACACAATTCGGCAAAGAATATGCCAGCAAAAAAAATATGCAACATATTGAAATACAACATCATAAAGCGCATTTTTTGAGTGTGCTTGCAGAAAATAATTTGCTAAATAATTCCCAACCGGTATTAGGCATTATTTGGGATGGTACCGGATTAGGAGATGACGGACAAATTTGGGGCGGGGAATTTTTCAGATATGAAAATCAAAACATAAAACGTGTTGCCCATCTAGAAGCTTTTGATTTTATTTTGGCTGATAAAATGGTGAAAGAACCGCGTATCTCCGCCTTATCTGTTTTACATAAATTTGCTCAGGCTAAAAAATATCTTCAACCGAAATTTACCGAAACCGAATGGCAAATTTACCGGAAATTATTAAGCACCACAAAACTCAAAAGCACGAGTATGGGACGTGTGTTTGATGCTGTTTCATCATTGCTTTTTGATAATGATATACATCGTTTTGAAGCCGAAGCAAGTATAAGACTAGAACAAAAAGCTTATGCTTATATCCAAAAAAATGGCATCGATTTAAGTGATTCATACTTACCACAATATGAAAAAGAACAATTAATAAAGCCTCTATTTGAAGGAATTTTTAAGGATTTAGATAAAAACTTGTCCAAAGAATATATTGCAGCCAAATTTCACATCACCTTAGTTGATTATATCACAAAAACCGCTCAAAAAACAAATATACCACATCTGGCATTCAGTGGAGGTGTTTTTCAAAATACTTTATTGGTAGACCTGATAATTAGACACTTAAAAGACAATTATTTTTTGTATTTTCACAAAGAATTGTCTCCCAATGATGAAGGAATCCCGTTAGGACAACTCATAGCAGGCAAAAATGTCAAAAGCAAAAGTGAATAGTTTAAATATTTTTTTATCTATATGAAATACTTAACCGAATATCGAAATCCCGAATTAGCCAAAAAAATTCTGAAACAAATTGAACAAACAGCCACTAAACAATGGCATATAATGGAGATTTGCGGGGGACAAACGCATAGTTTGGTTAAAAACGGTATTTTATCGGTTTTACCCAAAAACATACAAATGCTTCACGGCCCCGGTTGTCCGGTTTGCGTTACGCCATTGCACCTGATTGACAAAGCTATTTATCTGGCGGAACAAGAAAAGGTTATTTTATGTAGTTTTGGCGACATGTTACGCGTTCCGGGCAGCGAAAAAAGTTTATTGGAAGCCAAAGCAAAGGGTGCAGACATTCGTATACTCTATTCTCCTTTGGAAGCCGTTCAAATAGCCCAACAAAATCCCGATAAAGAAGTAGTGTTTTTTGCCGTAGGATTTGAAACTACCGCTCCGGCAAATGCTTTATCGATCATTCATGCTAAAAAACTCGGTTTAAAAAATTATAGCATACTCAATTCGCATGTATTGGTGCCTCCGGCTATTAAAGCCTTAATGGAAGATCCCGAAGCCAAAATTGATGCTTTCTTGGCCGCAGGCCATGTTTGCTCGATTATGGGTTATTGGCAGTATCATGAATTATCAAAAAAATACAAAATCCCAATCATTGTAACGGGTTTTGAACCCCTTGATTTATTGAAAGGAATCTTGGCCGCTGTAAAACAATTGGAAAATGGCGAATATTATGTGGAGAATCAATATACCCGGATTGTAAAGGAACAAGGTAATCAACAAGCCCAAGAAATCATCAAACAAGTATATGAAGATACCGACCAAATATGGCGCGGCATAGGGACAATACCAGACAGTGGTTGGCAACTAAAAAAAGAATTTAAAATCTTTGATGCCGATAAAAAATTTGCTATTGATATCAATAAAGCACAAGAAAATGCCGAATGTATCGCGGGAGACATTATGAAAGGGATTAAAAAACCTTATCAATGTCCTCATTTCGGCAAAACCTGTACCCCGCAAAACCCATTGGGCGCACCTATGGTCAGTAGTGAAGGAGCATGTGCCGCTTATTATAATTTTAGAAATATGTTTGAAGTAGTTGACTGACTGATAATTTGATGATACAATGATATGATAATGTGTTAAATTGTGGAAGCGTGGAACTGATTTATAAAGGTGGCTGAGTGTCCCGATCCCCAACATAGTTGGGGACGGGAAATATCGAAGCTACCGATTATGGAATAGTTAAATTATGGGATTAGTTATAGATTAAACAAATTAACAGTTAAATTAGAAAACATTTGCCGGATGAACGATGCCAGATGACCAAAATTAAAATATAAAAAGAGTTAATAATAACTAATAATAGTTTATCAGATTATCAAAAAAAACAGTAAATCAATCATACTAACAAACTGACCATAAACAACAAACAACAGAAAACTGACAACTGACAACTAATAACTGACAACTAACAACAGAAAACTGACAACTGACAACTAATAACTGACAACTAATAACTAAAAACAAATGAACAAAAGCCTATTCAAATTACAATGTCCGGCTCCCAAATTTGATTTTGACATTATCACTTTGGCCCATGGCAGCGGTGGATTATTAACTAACCAATTACTGGAAACAGGTGTTTTTGATTTATTGAAAAATGAGACTTTGGATAAACACCACGATGGTGCTTTCTTGGAATTAAATGGAAAAGTAGCTTTTTCTACCGATAGCTTTGTGGTTTCCCCTATTATATTTCCGGGAGGTGATATTGGTGAATTAGCCGTGAACGGCACTGTAAATGATGTGGCTATGTGTGGTGCTATTCCCCAGTATTTATCTTTGAGTTTTATCATAGAAGAAGGTTTACCTATCAGTCAATTTTGGGATATTTTGGTATCAATTAAATATGCCGCAGAAAAATCAGGCATAAAAATAGTTACCGGCGATACAAAAGTGGTGGACAAGGGGAAAGGCGATAAAATTTTTATCAATACTACCGGAATCGGAAGGATACATCCGCAAGCGGATATTGATATGAACCGGATAAAAACAGGCGATAAAATCATTGTTAGCAATTCGGTTGCTACCCATGGGATAGCTATTTTGTCTGTACGAGAAGGCTTACAATTTGAAACGGATATTAAAAGTGATACTACCAATTTAAATCATATAACAACGAAGTTATTGGATGAATTTGAAAAAAATATACATTTGTTTAGAGACCCTACTCGAGGCGGTGTAGCTGCTACTCTCAATGAAATTGCGAGTGAAATAAAGAAAGGTATCTTATTGCAAGATGAAAAAATTCCCGTATTACCACAAGTAAAAGCCGCTTGTGAAATACTGGGACTGGACCCGCTATATTCGGCCAATGAGGGGGTATTTATGGCTTTTGTAGAACCCGGGATTGCCCATGATGTCATAAAAATCCTACAAGAATTTGATGAAGCCAAAAATGCCGCTATTATCGGAGAAGTAGTTGATGAACATAATGGCAAAGTATTAATTACTAACCCAATGGGGGGAAAACGTGTGGTACATATGCCCATCGGGGAGCAATTGCCTCGAATTTGTTAGATGACGAGTGTTAGGGTGTCATTTCGATACAATTTTCTTCATGCGTCAGAAAACCACTCAATGAACTAGTATAATCAAAAAAGTGACTAAATAATAAACAATTAAACAATTTCACAAAAAATGAAACTACCATTATTTATCGGATTTATTGCTGCTTTATTGCATGTATTATCAGGGCCTGATCATCTGGCTGCGGTTACCCCTTTGGCACTTGAAAGGAAAAACAAATATTGGAAAATAGGAATGGCATGGGGATTAGGGCATGTTTTAGGAATGTTGCTGATTGGGGTTCTATTTTACTTTTTGAAGGAAGTAATTCCTGTGGACAGGATTTCACATTATAGTGAAAAATTTGTCGGATTTATGCTGATTGCCATTGGTCTTTGGGCCATCTATCGCATAAATAAACCTAAAAAATTGGCTTATCCACACAGGCATGATGAGATCATTCATATACATTCTACTTCAGATGAAATGCATAGTCATGATGAATTGAAACCGAACAGCAATGTTTTGTTATCTTTCGGAATCGGTATTGTGCATGGTTTTGCCGGGGTATCTCATTTTATTCTGATGTTACCGGTATTAGGCTATCAATCCAAATGGGAATCCTTGGAATATATGATAGGTTTTGCCATCGGTATTGTTGCTGCCATGGTATTATATGTCAGTGTGTTGGAAAAAGTAACAAACAAATCGAAAAAAGGTTCTACCAAAATACTTGAATCCTTACAATATTTTGGTGCCTTTGCTGCAATAGCAATCGGGTTTTATTGGATATTAATTAATTAATCTTTCCATATACAATATATTTCTCTATCCAAACTTAACCCGTAAAGAATTCCCTTTTACTATTCCCCCATCAACATTTTATCAATGGCTTTGGTCGCAATAAATCCGTCGGCAATGGCAGAAATGGCATCATTTCGACCGCTGGTAATGGCGTCACCACCGGCAAATAATTTGGGTATGCTGGTTTGACGGTTTTCATCCACTACAATTTTATTTTTTTGCATTTCCAATTTTGCCAATATATGTTCGGGAAGTAAACTGAAATCCGCTTTTTGCCCGATAGCGGCAATTACCGAATCACATTCGATAACGGTTTCACTACCCGGAATGGGTTTAGGTCGCGGACGTCCTCCCCCTTCGGACACCATTTCGGCTTTTACATATTCCAAACCTTTTACTTTGCCGTTTTCATCTTTAATTACCCTTGTAGGAATGGTTTGCGGCATGAAATGTACTCCTTCTGCTTCTGCTCCTTCAATTTCTTCCAAATCTGCAGGCATGTCTTGAATTCGCCGCCTGTATGATTGATAAACTTCCGCTCCCAAGCGTCTGGAAACTCGCGAACAGTCAATGGATACATCTCCTCCTCCCACAACTACGACTTTCTTTCCTATATCCACTTGCTCTCCGGCATTGATTTTACCTAAAAATTTAATCGCCGACCATACACCTTCGGCATCTTCTCCTTCAATACCCAAATTCCAAGCATCTTGTAAACCTACCGCCATAAATACAGCATCATTATTATTATAAATCTCATCAAAAGAAATGTCTTTTCCCACGCGGGTATTGAAATTGATTTTCACCCCTACTTTTTTCATATAATCAACCTGCTTTTGGATACTGTCATAAGGTAAACGATATTTTGGAATACCATACATAATCATTCCTCCGGGATCTTTATGTGCTTCATAAACCGTCACATTATACCCTCTTAACGAGAGGTAATAAGCAGCTGTTAATCCACCGGGTCCTGCTCCGATAATACCCACTTTATATTGATTGGGTTCTCTGATTTCCGGATTAACAATTTCTTTGATCACATCGGCATTTTCGGCTCTTGAGGTAGCATACCCCTTTAGCCAACGAATTGCAACAGCCTCACCTCTCACTTGTAACGCACAGATATCTTCACAACGCCGTGTACAAACTTTACCGCACATTTCGGGCAGGTCGTTATTGTCGTAAATAATTTTGATGGCCGCCTCATCATCGGCATTGGCAATGGCATTGATATACTCAGGGATATGCATATGCACGGGGCAATTTTCCGTACATAAACCGCAGCTTATACAACGGCTGGCCTCAATGCGTGCTTCTTCTTCGTTGTAACCTAAAAATACTTCGGCAAAAGATTTCACCCGTTCTTCCGGGTCCAACTCCCTCATAGGCACACGATCAAATACATTGAGTGAAGTGCCCAAGTCGGCCGTAAAGCTCAATTTATCCTTAGCCTCTGGATTGTCTTTACCCGGCACCCATAAGAAATCATAAGGATTGTTACTTACTTTTATAAAATCTTGGGTCATATTCAACGATCCCGATGGACAAACATCCACACAAAGCGCACAGTAACAACATCTTCCGTAATCAATCTGCGGACGCAAACCGCTGTCTCCGGGTTGCCTTTCGATTTCAGATAATGCCACCATATCGATGGCTTCATTCATACAAATAGTCGCACAGTTGGCACAGCCTATACAGGCTTCCAAATCGTTGTAATGAAAACCACGATAACGTTTTGAAATTTCTTTTTCTTCATACGGGAAATTAATCGTATGCGGCTCCTTGCCTATTTGTTTTAGTGCCGTAAGCGGGGTTAATATGCCTTTTAAGTTAAGAATACTCATAGGTTTTTGTTTTATTATGCTTGATGACCGATGACCGGTGCCGGATGATATTTGCTTCCGGATTGCACAGGTCTCTGTTATTCTTTTTATACTATTAATAATTTACGCTTGATGACCGATGACCGGTGCCGGATGATATTTGTTTTCGGATAGCACCAAGTTTCGGTTATTCTTTTTATTTCTTTAATGTATTTACAAATGCCAGCATCATATTCATCAATTTATATGATAGTAAATAATGCTTGTCAAAATCATTTTCATTTAAATAATTTCTTCTTTTGGCTTTATGTAAGCATGTAACTACTTCTGCCAATGAACGTATGGAATATCCCATAAATTTTCTTTGCTCAGGATTTGATTGAAAAATGGAACCTTCTGCAATATTCAATGCAATACTATCGGATGCTCTTCTCAATTGTGATGATAGATTAAATTTTTCTTTTTCAGGAAAAGTATCGGCTAGCGCATACATATCTTCCCCAAAATCCATAGCCTCTTGCCAAATTCTTAATTTTTCAAATTTAAATTTATTTTCCATATCAAAAAACTTTAAAAGCCTAATTTCAATCTAATGTATCCAATACTTATATCTGCTATCGTGCATTTATTTTTTTAGATTATTCGGTAAAAGATTGCCACCTCGTTCATGCCTTACTCCTCACAATGACATTCAACACCCCATATTTCTACAACACCTGACATCATTCATCCAGCATCCAACACCAGTCATCGGTCATCTAACATCCTGCATCATCTTTCAATCTCCGGCGGACAAACTCCCAATGAATTCAAAATAAACGAAACATCGGCAATATTTTGTCCGGGTAATATTTTTTCCAATACTTTTACACCATGCGTATAAGCCGCTCCTTTTAAGTGAACTCTTCGAGGCTTGTTGCTTCCATCGCTTATTACATAAAAACCTATTTCACCTCGTACACTCTCGGTTTTTACCCAGGCTTCACCGGGAGGCAGTTTCCATTTCATCGGATTAGGAATTCGGTTGTAATAACTTCCTCCCGGTAAATTATCTAAGGCCTGTCTGATAATGCTTATAGACTGCTTTATTTCATCTCTTCGAACCAAGGCTCTTGCCCATACATCTCCTCCTTCATAAGTAGGAACAATAAAATCCATATCGGCATAAGCTTCATAAGGTTCATCTATGCGCACATCGTGTTTGATTCCGGTTCCTCTTAAAGGGGCTCCTACCACTCCCCATTCAATTGCTTTATCCTTGGGAATAATGCCGACTCCTTGAGCCCGTTTTTGAAAAACGGCATTATCAAATAAAAGCTTATTATAATCGTCCAATCGCTTTTCAAGATAGTCCATGGTTTTATAGGCTTTATCCACCCAGCCCTCGGGCAAATCACGCCTTACTCCACCGGGCCACATATACATATGATAAATTCGTGCACCGGTTAAGTCTTCAAATAGATCCAAAATATAGTTTCTGTCTCCCACACTCCATTGCCCCAAAGTATAAAGCCCGGCAGACCCCGACTGACCGCCATACCATAATAAAAAAGACTGAATACGGGCCAATTCGGCTACTATAGTACGGATATACTTCCCTCGCGGAGGCACTTCTCTTCCTTCAATCGCTTCTACAGCTCGCGCAAAAGTCAGTTCCATGGGATCGGGTTCGGGAACACAAAACCGGCACATCAAAGTAAAAGATTGAAGCCAGTTACGGCGTTCCACCAATTTTTCAAAGGCACGATGTAAGTAACCCACATGGGTTTCGGCACTTGTTACAATATCACCTTTTACTTTAAGCTTAATCATCATATTACCGGTTATCCCGGGATGCTGAGGGCCCAAATATAAAGTGGTTTCTTTTTCTCTATTTATGTTCATTTTTTATTAGTTGTCTGTTGATTGTTGTCTGTTGTCAGTTGTTTGTTGTCAGTTAATTGTTGTCTGTTTATTTGTTATCTGTTGTCTGTTGTTTGTTGTCAGTTTTCTGTTGTCTGTTATCTGTTAATAGTCTCTGTTTTATTTTTCTTTAATTACATTTTAGGGCGGCAATGCCTACTTCTCGATACAATTCCGTCTCCAAGATAGTTGAGGATCGGGACCACTCGAAGTGAAATTGCTCTATACTTATCAATTCATCCAATTTCTCATATCCATCATCCGGCATCTAACATCTCTCATTTAATCCCTCGAATATTTTTTAGCAAAATCCGGCAATTCTTCTCCCGTACGTTTCATCAATTCCTCTCTTACATCTCTTGCATTTTCACGGCCCGGACGTTTTTGATAGGTTTTTTCCGCATAAGCAGCCGTATCAAAATCTTTACGCATGGGCGGAATTTCTTGCCAGTCTTCCAAAATAAATTCTTTGGCACCCACCAATCCCGGAAATTCAATTCCGAACATTTCTCTCATTTCTCTTTCATAGGTATTGGCTTGATCCCAAATGGTATCTATATTTTCCATTACCGGATTGGATCTGTCAATTCGCGTATGCACCAACACGGTAATTTTATTTTCCGGATCCCAAACTATATAAACCAATTCAAATTCGTTATCTTCAATCCAATCCACACAGGAAATATGATTTAAATGTATAAACCCCAACTGCGTTTTCAGATATAACAATACGCTCGATACAAGATTTTTATCTACATCTACTCGTAGCTGATTCTCGTTTTTTTGCTTGGCTTTGAGAGTAAAGGTTTGATTAATTTTTTGAATAATATTGTTCATGTTTTAGTTTTTATATATACCATTAAGGCATTAAGAAACATTCAGTTTTTTTATTGTCATTTCGAATGAACTTGTGAGTGAGAAATCTGTTACAAATAAAAGATTCCTCGTCGCTACGCTTTCCTCGGAATGACAAACATCGGTCATCCGGCATCAAGAAACCGATATCTACCAATTATACTCATCCGGAAAATTCCAATTTTTTATTACTTTTTGTTGGTTTTCACGATACCAATCCAGATTTTTTCTATAACATTCTCCATTGCCTGCATTCCCATTTTGTATTAATTCTTGCAATTTTACAAATCCTTTAATCACACTTTCGGGGCGAGGCATACAACCCGCGATATAAACATCCACAGGCAAGTATCTATCCAGCGCATTTATGGTATTATAACTGTCAAAATACATTCCGCCGTTTATGGTACAGGAACCGAATGCAATCACATATTTGGGATCTTGCATTTGTTCATATACACGAATTACCCTTTTAAGTGTTTTGGTAGATAAATAGCCGGTAATCAATAGCACATCCGCTTGTCTGGGAGTCGCTGCACCGCGAATACCAAATCGCTCGGCATCATAACGGGAGGTCATGGTAGCAGGGATTTCAATCGCGCCACAACCTGTTCCGTAGGCCAAAACAAACAAGGAATGCTTACGGGCAAAATCCAGAATGTATCGCACCATTTTTTGGGTTTCCTTGTCATTCACCCTACCGGCAGAAGAACATCTCGGAGAAAAGTCAATTTGTGCCTGGCGAATTTCTTCTTCGGAGGGAATTCCAATGGTTTTAATTTTAGTATTTGGATTTTTTGTCATTTTTTTTTATTATAAGTCGGAAGTCGGTAGTCCGAAGTCCGAAGTTTTTCCTTTTATTGTGAATCGGAAGTCGGTAGTCCGAAGTCCGAAGTTTTTCTTTTTATTGTGAATCGGAAGTCGGTAGTCCGAAGTCCGAAGTTTTTTTATTTTGTTATACTATTGGAAACCGAAAGGCTCCCAGAATTTAATTTATTTTATTTTTAAAAGCAATCATCATATTCATCAAATCATAAGATTCGTCATAAAAGCGTTTAAAGGTTGATTCATTAATATATTTTCTTCTCTTTGCTTTATACAAACAAGTTACAACTTCTGCCAAAGAGCGTATAGAATAAGACATAAATCTTTTAAATTCAGGATTAGTTTGCCCTATTGCTCCTTCTGATATATTTAACGCAATAGAATCAACTGCCCGACGTAATTGAGATGATAAATTATATAACTCAAAATCCGGAAAAGCATAAGCCATCTGATTAATCTCTTCGCCAAAATCCATTGACTTTTGCCAAATCCTTAAATCTTCAAACTTAAATTTCTTTTTCATCTATTCTTTATATTTATAATTTAATTATTAAAAAAATTACTTTCAAAATCAAACATCCATCTTCCGACTTCTAACTTCTAACTTCTAACTTCTAACTTCCGTCTTCCGACTTCAAACTTCCGTCTTCCGACTTCAAACTTCAAACTTCAAACTTCAAATCCCTAACTTCCAACCGGATGCAATACCGCCCAAATTACTGCCAATATTCCGAAAAATGTAGGCCATTTCCAAAAAAACCGGATAGCTTGCTCCGTTCTGAAACGCGGGCTCACTAAGCCTATAAATACAGGAATCATATACAACAAAAAGGTTTTTAAAAGCAATTCTCCCAGTCCGATCAAAGTTCCGGCCAAACCGCTCATATGTACATTTCCTGCTCCTCCTAAAAATATGTCGACAATTAAGACTAATTTGATAAAAGCAAACACAGATCCTCCCGTCATCATGGTTCCCAGATATTTTCCTCCGAATTCGGACACAGGTCCGGATGCCAATTCTGCCGGAGCTCCTACAATATCAAAAGGCGAATAGCGAAACATTCCCAAAGAAGACATGAGAGCTGCTAAAAAGGCAAACGGGTTATCCAAAATAATCCATCTTCCCGTTTGGTATTGATAATTCATTAAATCTTGCAACGAAGTGGTATGAAATTGGATCATAATCGCAACAAGGGATAATACAAAAGGAATTTCATAACCCACCATTAAACTCAATCCACGAGTTACCCCGATAGCCGAATTGGGATTTCCGGATTGCCCTGCTCCCAATGCCATTCCCAAACTTCCGAAGACCATCATATACAAGATAAAAATCAAATCTCCTTTAAAAGTAAGATTATCAAACCATAGTCCGTTGTGCAAAATGGGAATAAACATCAAAACAGTCATGGCTGCAATAATAATCCACATAGGAGCCATATGTCCCATGAAACCGTGAGCAATATTGGTTTGTTTTCCTTGCAATTTCATCAGATCGATAAAGTTCTGATATACCGGAGGTCCTACCCTGTTTTGAACGCGAGCGGTAATTTTGCGACGCAATCCCCCGTAAAACATTCCAACGGTAAAAGCCAAAATCGCCGTTAAAAAAGCTCCGAAAATTTTTAATCCTATTCCTTCCATTTTTTGTTGTCTATTGATAGTTATTAGTTGTTTGTTGTCTGTTGTCTGTTATTAGTTATCTGTTATTAGTTATCTGTTATTAGTTGTCAGTTTTCTGTTGGCTGTTGGCTGTTGTCTGTTGTCTGTTATCTGTTGTCTGTTGTTAGTTTTCTGTTGTCTGTTGGCTGTTGTTTGTTTCTATTTCTCGTCTTTTAACTTACCTAAAAATATAATCCTTAAATAATAATAACAAAACTAAGAATCCGATTACATATAAAGCATAGGTTTGTCCGTTTCCCGTATAGATTCGCCGGAAAAAATTAAAGAAGGCTTCCAAAGCATTTCCAAAATCCTCCCAGATTTTGTTCATCTTATATTTATATAAAGGAGCGGCGGCTCTTTCAAAAGGTTTATAAAAATCTTGTTGAAAAGTCCAATTCTCTCCTTCTTTCCAAAGCTCTCCCGAGCTGGAAATATCTTTTGTGCCAACGTACCGGGTATTTTTCTTTCCTTTAAATGTCAAGAAAATGAAAATCAAGACAAATACTGCTGCTATAAACAAGCCTATCAAACTCAAATCGGTTTGATTTCCCCAAACATTTGATAACGAAGTCATTTCCCAATTCACATTTTCAAAACCAATTTCCCGCATAGCAGCGGCTGCCGGTTTAAATATCAAGCCCGGCATTATTCCGGTTACTATGGAAATGAGGGCCAATATTAACATGGGAATCAACATCTTTACCGGGGCTTCTTTCACATTTTCGGTTTCTTTTTCTTCCTGCCCTAAGAACAATCCGAATAAAAACCTATATGCATACAAGAAAGCGGCGGTGGATGAAAAGAAGATTACAATCACCAAAAAATAATTGTTACTTTCTGTGATTAGGGCTTCATATAATAACCATTTTCCTACAAATCCCCCTACCGGCGGAATACCTGTCAAGGCAATAACAGAAACCAAAGCTACAAAAAAGGTCCAAGGCATTTTTCTTATCAAACCCGAAATCTTTGTCATATCGGTGGTGCCGGCTTGTTTCTCTACGGCTCCCGCCACCATAAATAAAGCTCCTTTGAATACTGCATGCAATACGGCCAAATAAAGAGCAGCCATTACTCCGAGTTTGGTTCCCGTTGATAGAGCAACCACAATATAGCCCAATTGGGAAATGGAAGAGTAGGCCAATAATCTTTTGGCATCGGTCTGAATTAATGCATATATTGTGGCCATTGCAGCAGTAATTCCGCCCAACCAAGCCAAAATTTGGGTAAAAATATAGGCTTGCGGATTATGCAAGGCATAATAGGTCGATAAAACCAATAACAATCCGAATATTCCCATTTTTGACATTGCTCCCGAAAAAACACTGGTAAAGGACATGGGACTATCGGCATAGGCCGAAGGTGCCCAAATATGAAAAGGCATAATAGCCGCTTTTATAGCAAATGCCAAGGCAAAAAACAAGGGAATATAAATATGATTTTCGAAAGAAAATACACCTTGATCAATTGCAGTAGCTATATCAAAAGTGCCATAAAAATGATATACAAAAACAATTGCCGTGAGCATTGCATAGGCGCCTATGGCACTAAAAATCATATATTTTAAACCTTCGGTTTTTATTTTATAATAAGCATTGTAAATAATTAACAAAAAGGAAGACCAAGTCATAATTTCCCAAAAAATAAAGAAGGAAACAAAATCTTTACTGATCACCACTCCGAACATTCCAAGTACCGTAAGAAGAAAAGCCGAATAAAAATAACCTAAACGGGCTTTCCCCTTCATATAATCTATAGAATAAAGAAAAGCCAATAAGTTAAGTATGATAATAATATAAGTAAAATATAAACGCAAAGAAGATAATCCCCATTTTAACCGGATTCCTCCTAAACTAAAAACCACATCAGATGCCTGGGTTTGAGAAAGAAGATTAAATGTAGCCAGTAATACACTTAAAAAAGCTACCCAACCCGTCCATTTTCTGTTTATGCTATCTATTCCAAATGCCAAAATACTTCCGGCAAATAAAACAAGTAATATGTTGATAATCGGATTCATGCTTACAATCTTATTTATTAGCTAATATTTGTTGAATATAATGAGTCTTATCGAGTAAAGCCGCAGCCGCTTGATTGATATAGCCGGTAATTATGTCGGGATATATACCGATAAGAATAATAAAGAGAGCCAAAAAACTCATTGCCACCAAAGCATTTACAGAAGGTTTATGCGCAATATCTTGCATTTCTTCTTTGGCAAAATATATACGCCCTACCAAACGTAAATAATAGACCAATTCAATAATGGTTACCAATAAAATTCCTATAATCAAGAAAATCATTTTTTGGTCGGACGCAGCTATCAAAATATAAAATTTACTCCAAAATCCCGAGAAAGGTGGAAACCCGATAATAGCAAATGCCGCCAAGGAAAAAAGGGCGGATACATAAGGTAATCGCTTATGCATTCCGTTTAAACCTTCCAAGCGTTTTTCTCCGGAATTATAAATAAAATAACTTCCCGTCATAAATAAAAGCGATTTGATAACGGCATGATTCAGCATCAAAAACAAGGCTCCGAATACAGCTAATTGACTGCCTATGCCAAAAGCGATCAATACCAAACCTACTTGACCGATACTGGAATAGGCCAGCATACGTTTCAAGTTTTTTTGAGAGATAGCCGCTATTTCCGCCACAAGCATCGTTATAAAACCCATTACAATTAAATATTGATGTACACCGGAAACATCAAAAAGGGTAAAAAGAACACGCACCAAAGCATAAATCCCGGCTATGGAAACCACAGCGGCAAAGGTCGCACTTGTAGGAGAAGGTGCCTGTTCATAAGCATCCGGCGTCCATCCGTTGAGCGGAAACATTTCGGCTTCAATTCCAAGGGCAATCAGGAAAAATATCAAAGCCGTGATTTTGATTCCGGAGGAAACTTCCGGCATTCGCTCGGCTATTTGAGCCATATTAAGGGTACCGGTTTGGGTATAAATAAGTAAAATGGCTAAAAGTAAAAAAACGGAAGCCAAACTTCCCAAGAGCAAATATTTAAAACCGGCTTCGGCACCGTTTCTATCCCGATAGAAAGCCGTTAAGGAATAGGCTGTAATCCCTACAATTTCAATAAAAACAAACATATTGAACAAATCACCGGTAATAATCACTCCGATAGAACCGGCTATCATCATCATTTGCAGTATTTCATAATATTTTACTACACCTCCTTTAAGAGTTCTTTTAAACCGGAAGCCATATAGCCAAATGATAAAACCCATTACCGAAACCATTGCGGCCAAAAATCCCGTAAAAGGTGTAAGAACCAAATTTATTCCCCAAGGAGGTTGCCATCCTGCAATTATTTCATTGATCATGCCATGTTTTAGAACTTGCCGCATTAATACAAAGGAAATAATCATATTGTAGAATAAAACGATTCCAGGCACTACCCTTGCTGCATCTTTATAAATTTTTGACAAAAGCGGAATGGCAAAGGCTGCCAAAAGAGGGGCGACGATATAATGAACAGGAGTTATTACCATTTCAAAGATTTTATTTGTTCAATATTTGCTGTTTGATGATGTTTGTATAATCTAATTACCAGTGATAAAGCTAATGCGGTTACTGCAAAACCAATTACAATAGCCGTTAAGACCAAAGCTTGGGGCACAGGATCTACCATTCTGTTCGCTGCCTTTTCATAACCCGGAGAAAAAATAGGAGCAGTACCGTTTTGTATATAACCCACCGCTACAAAAAGCAAATGTACACCCGCATCAATTATGGATAGTCCAATTACTATTTTAATCAAATGTTTTTTAAGCAAAACGGCATACAACCCAATAATAATTAACATAATAGCCGTTCCGTAAACCGCAATGGTAATCAGGTCTTTATATTTGATAAAAAGTTCGTTAAATTCGTTCATCTTTTTATTTCATTTAATATTTATCTTTCTTTACGCGGTTTGATTTTCAATAAAATATCCAAAATATTAGTGAGCTCCGTGCTTACTTTTATTCCAATGAAAATATATATAAGCGGAATAAATCCTCCACTGATTAAATCATTGAGAGTCCCTACCGAACGGGTATTTTGTAAAAAAGAACCGTAAACGAAAAGACCATATAAACCAATGGCCACAAAAGCCAATCCAGCCAAACTTTCCAACCAAAGCATGATATTATGATTGGTATTAAATCTCTTATAGGTAATAAGCATCAAAAGGAACCCGGTGGCTATAATAGCGCCTCCTTGAAATCCACCCCCGGGAGTTAAATGTCCATGCACAAAAACATAAATTCCTAACAATAGAACCAACGGAAAAAGAATCTTTGCTCCGGTTCTCAATAAACTGGAAGAACGCAATACAATTCTTTCTTCTTTATCTTCCTCTTCTTCTTTGCGATATAAAATACTTGCCAAGCCAGTGGCTGCCAAAAATAGTACAGTTACTTCCCCCAATGTATCAAATCCTCTGAAATTTACCACTATGGCGGTTATACTGTTTGCTGTGTGAAGTGTTTCGGGAGCTTCTTTTAAATAAAAAGCTGCTACTCTATCAGGATTTTCCAAGTTTCCTCTTCTGTCTTTTCCAAAAGGTATATCTTTAAAAGTTTGAGAAAGTGTCAAACCCAAAATTGCTAAAAACAAAAAAACTATATATCGTTTCATTTGCGGTCAAATTTATTTATATGATTCTCTGTATATTCATCTTCATTTCGTGAAGTATTACGAATAGTGATGATGAAAATAATGGTTGTCAATGCAATCCCGATGGCCGCTTCCGTAATAGCCACATCAGGAGCTTGCAGCAAATAGAAAAACACTGATAATATCAAACTGATAATTCCCGTAGCCAATACGGCATAGAGCAAATCCTTTTGAATCACGGCATAAATTGCAGCAGAAATAAGTATGAGAGCCATTATGATTAGAAAAAAGAGAAATGCCATAAGTTGTTATTTTTATTGTTGAATCCTTTAATCGTTTATTTGTTTAATTGTTTTTATATTCAGTCTGCAATGCTTTACTTAACGAAATATTGCTGTTTTTTTAACAGTCTTTTCCCTTCATTTAATTTTTTATTATTAATTCGTCCATAATATCCGGTGACTTCGATACAATTTCCTCGTAGCTCGTCAATCACTCAGTCACCTCTTTTCTTGTTTTACTATTTTCTTTTATCTTAGCCTTATTTCTTCGCTCTTTTTCTCTTTCCACTTCTTCTTCATAAGCATCGATTTTTTTCTTAAAAAACGGTCTTATTCCGCGTCTGTATGAAGCACGAGCCAAAGCATGCGAGCTAAGCGGATTGGAGATGCCGATAAACAAAATGATTACAATTAATTTTATCAACCAGGAAGGTTGCATAAGTCCCACTCCCAATACCACACTCATGGCTCCCAATGTTGAAGCTTTGGTTCCCGCTTGTAAACGGTTGTATAAATCGGGCATTCTGAAAATTCCCAAAGCGCCGAGAAATAAAAATATACTTCCCAATAATACAAATCCCAATCCCAAGTAATATAATATGTCGTTTAATGTATTCATTACAATGCTTTTTCTATATATCGGGCAATTACAATTATTCCTATAAAACCTAAAACCGCGTATACCAACGCCAAATCGATATAGATATAACGTTTAAAAATATAGGCCAATAATACCAAACCGGCTATTCCTATAACCGATAAAGTATCCAAGGCAATGGCACGGTCAGCAGCGGTAGGGCCTTTTACAAAACGCATGAAAGCCAGCAAACTTCCGATGCCTATTAAAACAATTGAAAAATATATAATGCCGTTCATCTCTAATTTTTTGTATTAATTGGTTCCATAAATTTTCAATAAAACTTCCTCGAAAGGGGCTGCAATTTCTCGATAAACCTCTTCCGGATCTTGAGTTGTGACATCAATCCAGTGTATATAAAAATCATTTCCCACTACATCTATGGTTAAAGTCCCGGGAGTCAAAGTAATACTGTTGGCCAAAACCATTTTAGCAAAATCGTTATGTAATTTTGTTTTAAAATGTACAATTCCGGGATTAATGGGCAATTTGGGATTGATTACTCTACGCGCCACATCAAAATTTGCTTTTATCAGCGCAATGATAAAAACAAAAAAGTATTGAATAAAATAAAGAATATGCGACGGAGCTATCAATATGGGATCACAGCAATTAAAATTTACCACCGTGATATAAGCCACCACCAGACTGATAATAATTCCGGTTATAATTTCGGCAGGCTGAAAGGAGGTAGTAAAAGCATACCAAATTAAAAAAATGATAAAAAAGGTATAAAAAAATTTGCCGATTGTAAAATTCTTTGCAGCCATATATCTTTGATTATTCGCATCAAAAATATCGGATACAAACCGGCTTATTTATGAATTAAGTCATTTTTTTATTGATTTTAGGCCATTTATCGTTAAATATAATCATTCCAAATAACCCTGAAGAAAAAATAAAAATATAATAAATCAATGAGATAAAAAATGCATCACGTTTTTCACCACTTCATCATCTTTTAAAATACGGCTATGGCCCAGACCTTTGGTAGCATAAATTTGCCCTTTGGAGAGATTTTTAACATTGTTGACTGCATCTTTTAAAGGAACTTCATTATCGTTTTCGTCATGTACTATTAACACGGGTATATCAATTTTTTTGGCCAAATTACTTCCGTGAAATTCTTCCATTTTTTTCCCGGTAACTTCTTCAAAAATATTTATTAACCTTTGCGTAATATCCGGCTTTAACTCCATAAGCTCAATAAATCGATGAAAAATATTGCGGATGGAATCCGGTGCTCCGATAATGACCATTTTTTTAAACGAATGTTTATTGGCTTGAACATTCAAAAGGGAAATCCCTCCCATTGAATGCCCTATGGCAATATCAAAAGGCCCATAGACTTCGACAATTTTTTCAATGGATTTTACAAATTCCGGCATCATCGTTCGTTTGCCACTTGATTTTCCGTGAGCAGGACCGTCAAATCCGTAAACCGTATAACCTCTTTCCATCAATTGTTCTATAAATTTATGTAATTGAGTAGGTCTTGAAGACCATCCGTGGGCTATTAAGGCTTTTTTAGGACCGTCTCCCCATTTATAAACCGCAATTTTCTTTCCGATTTCAGGAACAGCTATATAGCTAATTTCGGCTTTGTCAAGAAGAGGAAATTCATTAGGCCTGGGCTTATGGTCCATTGGGGTTGAGAAAAGAAAACGTACATACTTTGTAGTTAATGAAGGAGAAATTTTTTCTAGGATTTTTCCGGTGGTAATGATAAACCGGGGAATTTTCACCCCTCCTTGTTGTTTGGTTTTCTTTTTGGCCATATGATAAAAAATTTGTCTGCTAAATTACAATTTTATCATTCATCAAAAAGTTAAAAAAGAAAAATGATGTTTATAATTTGATTAAATTTGTAATAAAAATTACATATGCGCCGATTAATTACTCAAACCTTAGGTTTTATTGTTGCCATTGTCTTTCTCTTCTCGGGATTTGTTAAATTAATCGATCCGGTAGGTACAAAAATAAAAATGCTCGAATATTTTGAAGTACTGCATTTGGATTTTCTTTCGCCCTGGGTAATGAGTATATCCATTTTTTTAATTCTTGCTGAATTCGGTCTCGGACTTTTTCTTTTATTCGGTTTATATCCCAAATTTACTATTCGTGCCTTGTTATGGCTCACTCTTTTCTTCCTTTTTCTAACTTGGTATTCGGCTTATTATAATAAGGTAACCGATTGCGGATGTTTTGGCGATGCGATAAAATTGACGCCTTGGGAAACTTTTTATAAAAATGTGGTTTTCCTTTTAATGATTCTTTGGCTTTATTTTCATTATCAATATATTAAAGCCTACCCATCCAAAAAATATGCCTCTGCCATCACACACACCATTCTTTTGGCTGCCTTTATTCTGAGTATTTACACTCTTTATCATCTGCCGCTGATAGATTTCAGACCCTATGCCATAGGGAAAAACATCAAAAAAGGCATGGAGATTCCTCCCGGTGCACCGCAAGCAAAATTCAAAGATATTTGGTATTATAAAGTAAATGGAAAAATCAAAGAATTTACTACCGACGAAGAACCTTGGAATATACCCGGAGCAGAATTTATCGATCGAAAAACCATTCAATTGGAAGAAGGATATGTTCCTCCCATCCATGATTTCAGTATAGAAAATGAGGAAGAAGGAGATATTACGGAAAAGGTTTTATCCGAGCCTGAAATTTATCTTATTATTTCTTTCGACCCGGAAAAAATTCATCCCAAAGCCCAAACCAAAATCAATCAATATGCAAAAAAACAGCAAGATGAGGGAAAAAAGGTTATCGGTCTTTTTTCACAAATAGATAATTATAAAGACCAATACATCTTTCCTCTTTATTTGACCGATCAAACTACATTAAAAACCATGATTAGAAGCAATCCGGGAATAATTAAGCTCAAAAAAGGAACAGTTAAAGAAAAAAAAGCTTGGAGAGATTTACCATAGTTTAAAATGATTTCCTATTATTATTCAACGCCATGCATCAACTTACGTAAATATTTGTCCAATGCAAGGATTACCAATCCCGCTACAATCGGAAAAACCGTAAAAATCAAAAAGAATGACGAAATACTGTATTGAGCGGCAATATCCTCGGAAGCTTCTGCCATTAAACCCGCAAGTTTATTGGCCAAGCCCGTAAAAATATACCAAATTCCGAAAATAAAACCGGTCATTCGTAAAGGGGCTAACTTACTTACATAAGAGAGACCCACCGGTGATATGGCCAGTTCTCCCATCGTGTGTAATAAATAAGCAAGGATTAACCATATCATACTTACGGAAGCGGTTTTAGCCCCGGCTGGAATTTCAGAAGCGCCCAATGCCAATAAACCGAACCCGGCTCCTAAAAACAAAAACCCGATAAAGAATTTTTGTGCAGCAGAAAAATTATATTTTTTCCAAACTTGAGAGTAAAGAGGTGCCAATGAAATAATAAATACCGGATTCAGAATTTGAAACCATGTGGTATCCACGATAGGAGAATCCGATGTAATTTTATCATATACACGCATCAAAACCAATATCCAAATAATTAAAAAACTGATAGAGGTAAATAAAATGGTTAAAGGATATTCTTTGAGAATTAATTTCGCCAGATTAAATATAACATATGTCAATACCAGCATGGGAGCGATTGAAATAATAGTATCTACTATTTTGTAAATCAATGCCCAGTTTTCGGTCAATACACGTTCTGTGAAATCACGCGCAAAAATGGTCAAAGTAGTTCCCGCCTGCTCAAAACTCGCCCAAAAAATCACTACAAAAAAGGCGATTAAAAACACCACTTTTAACCGGTCTCTTTCAATCTTGTCAAAACGCATCATCCGAATTACTCCCAAAATGATAAATAGCACTATGGAGAAAAGAAAAAATAAAGTAGCTAAATCAATGGGAACAATTAAACTTCCGAATTTCAATTCGTAGAGATTGGTAGGAAGGAAAGTTTTCCCTCTGCTTATTACATTATACAAACCGTGAACCACCCATGTCAAAGCCAGGAAAACTCCGGCACCCGCTAAAATTAATTCCAGTTCGGTAAACGGAACTCTTTTTTCCAATTCTTCTTTGGGTAAATCAATCGCTTTAGGTTGAGGTTTATTAGCCGCTTCTCCGAATATATTCCGTGCAAAATAAAATTGTAACAGGCCGAAAAACATGAAAATTCCTGCCAGCCCAAATCCGAATTTCCATCCGTAATGCTCTCCAATCCAACCTACCAAGAGTGTTCCTATAAAAGCTCCGGAATTTACTCCCATATAAAAAATAGTATAGGCTCCGTCTTTTTTCTTGCTATGCGGCGGATACATTTTCCCTACAATAGAAGACATATTGGGTTTAAAAAGCCCGGTCCCGAATACCAGTAGCAATAAGCCTATATAAAAGACAAAATTTAAATTCATACCCAAATCCATATCGGCAATGGCCAAAGCTGCATGTCCGGCGGTAATGATAGCAGCTCCTATGATAACGGTTTTCACATGCCCCCATTTGTTATCGGCAAGCCATCCTCCTAACATCGGCAAAAAATAAACCAGCATTACGTACCAGCCGTATAAAGCATAAGCCTCTTTTTTCTCCCATTCCCATCCTCCTTCGAGGATTTTTGCCGTAAGAAACAAAATCAATAAAGCTCGCATTCCGTAATAACTGAAACGCTCCCACATTTCGGTAAAAAACAAAACAAACAAACCGACGGGATGCCCCATCAATTGCTTCTGATCATTCTCCTGAATATAACCGTTTTCCATAGTTTTAAAAAAATTTCCTGCTAATATACCAATTTTTGAAAAATACAAGGATTATATTTTAGCCTTTTTGAAAAGATTCTTTTATAAAAAGAAGTGTGGATAATAATAAAGTAAATTTAAAAGTGGCAATCAATTTTAATATTAAAAAATGTTAAAAGCAAGGATATAAAAATATTATTTTTAACATAGTTATAATCCCAAAGGGATTCCATATACATGACACAAAATATTGGTAGAATTTTATACGACCCCTTCGGGGTCGCATGTGAGATACAGGAAGTTATCTTTTTATAAGTATTCGAACCCTCCGGGTTCTATTTTTATGCATAAAATTTTTGATAAAAAAATCTAAGGGGTTTTTAAAAATTTGGCATTCAAAATTGTATGGCCGGAATTGGTTATTTGCATCAAATACAATCCGTTTTTTAAACCTGTAACATTCACCTGTAAAAGATTTTGTTTTTTATTTACCGGTTGCTTTAAAATAAGCCTTCCTTTTATATCATAAATAAAAATTTCTCCATTTATTTGAAACTCTTTTTTAATTGAAATAAAATGCTTTGCCGGATTAGGATATATTTTTATTGAAATTGGATTATTTCCACTTATTACTGATGTATAATCACTCTCAAAAGCTCCCAAATCGGGGGCGTTACCGTTATAAATTAGGCCTACATTTACACCTACATCGATAAAAATACTGGTTGATTTTAATTTTAAAAAATCACTGTCCGGAATGGTTCCGTCCGTATTTCTTTCACCTGTTATTGTTGTATCATCAGTGCTTATAAAATTATCATCGACAATATTTGTATCATTAGGATCGATCAAATTCCATGAATTTGTTTTTTGCTCGATAATAGTTTGTAAAAGAATGTCACTGTTTTGTGTAATGGCAGAAATACAGTTTTGTATATCGTGAATACCGGGACTTCCATTGATATTGGAAAATTTATAATTTCTACTATTATTATAAGCCGTACAATTATATAATACTTGTGAAACTTCCGTGTCGTTATAATCAAATCCGTTTTGCCGGTTATTCCAGGCGATACATTTTTTTAAGACATGTTGATCTTCCTGTGTTAAATTTATTCCCAGCTTAAAACCGTTCCCGTCGCCATCATGATTTCCGTTATTATAGGATAAACAAGATTCAAATTCGACCGGATAACCGGCTTTCCAAACATCAAATCCGTCATCAGAATTATTCCAAGCACGGCAGTTTACAAATTTATTTCCCGGACCGGGGGGAGAATTTTGTCCGTTTACACCAAAACCGTCAGCATTTCCACCGTTGGTGCCGCTATCATACATATTATAGGCATCACAATTGATTATTAAATTATTTGAAGCATCATCGGCTATATAAATGCCGGTATAATAACAATCGTGAACAGCACAATTGTTTATAATATTATTAGAAGCTCCTCTAGTGAGAGTTATTCCTGCATCACCGTTTTTAAATTCGAGTCCTTCAATATAATACCAATTATGCCGAATTCTGAATCGCCCACCGGTTGAAGTATTTCCAGTCCCTTCCAAAATAATTTCTTGATTTTCATAAGCTTTAATAGAAATTGGGTTTTGTTCTTCCCCTGATATTTGAGTACTTTGATTAAGTTGATAGGTTCCTTCCAAAATAAAGCCTGTATCACCTGGCTGCAAAGTGTTCAATAATTTTGAAACGGTAAAAAACGCATTTTCGGTACTTAATCCTGTATTGTTGTCGTTCCCGTTTTTCGATACATAATAATTTGTTCCGTAAACCGGAAAAATTATAAAAAGGAAGAAAAAAGATAAATATTTCATAACTTTAAATTTGTAAGGTTTATTTAATCTATCAATAGAACATTCGTGTTTTTAAAATTATTATCCGTTTGGAGTTTAATTATATAAATTCCGGCAGTCAATTTTTCATTATAAATGTTTTAGTATTCCAAATACCGGCGCTATTTTTTTACTTAAATAATCAAATTTGTAAAACTTATATGCAGGCAAATAAAACCGGTTATCTCTAATCAAATTACATACTTGCATAAATCCAAAAAGAGAAAATACAATTAAAAATAAAATAAATTTATTAATTTATGTAAATGACTGATAAATAACCTTTTAAATTATAACTCAACAAATATAATTTTATTTTTTTATATTTTCAAAAATGTAGGTAAATAAAAAAAGCCTGCCAAAAACGGCAAGCTAAATATTTATTGATTGTGAAAAATATTAATTTTTATAACCGAATCTTCTCAATTGGGCATCTTTTTTTCGCCAATCTTTATTTACTTTGACATATAATTCCAAGTATATTTTCTTTCCGAAAAATTTTTCAAGATCTTTCCGGGCTTCGGTCCCGATTTTTTTTAAACCTTCTCCTTTGTGCCCGATAATAATTCCTTTTTGGGAATCTCTTTCCACATAAATTACCGAACGAATGCGAATGCGGTCGCCTTCATCAATAAATTCCTCGGTATCCACTTCGACAGAGTAAGGAATTTCCTTTTTATAATATTTTAATATTTTTTCCCTGATTTTTTCATTGACAATAAACCTCTCCGATTTATCGGTCAACTGGTCTTTGTCAAAATAAGGAGGAGATTCGGGCAAGTGTTTTAAAATCTCGTTAAAGACTTCGTTTATTCCGAATTGATGTAAGGCAGAAATAGGAAAAATCTTGGCATTGGGAAGTTTTTTTTGCCAAAAATCAATCATCTCGTTAAGTTTCTCCTGATCGGTTTGATCAACTTTATTTATCAAGAGCAAAACCGGAACTTCGGCATTTTTTAATTTTTCAAAAAACTCTTCGTTTTTCAAATCTTTTTCTCCCGCTTCTACCATATATAGCAGAACATCGGCATCTTCAAAGGATTCTTTTACAAAATCCATCATGGATTCTTGCAACTCATAAGCAGGTTTGATAATTCCGGGAGTATCCGAAAAAATCACTTGGTAATCGTCATCATTGACAATTCCCAAAATACGATGTCTTGTGGTTTGGGCTTTGGGAGTAGTAATAGCCAACTCCTCTCCTACCACGGCATTGAGAAAAGTAGATTTTCCTACATTGGGATTACCTACAATATTTACAAATCCCGCTTTATGTTTTTTTTGTTCTGGTTGTTTTTCTGGCATAATTAATTTTTGATATTTTATGAGCAAGAATTATACAAAATAATATACTCTGCTATATTGTCAGTTATTTATTCTTTTTTCGCAATTCAAAATTTTGTCCTAAATATACTCTTCTCACCACTTCATCGGCAGCTAACTCTTCGGGAGTACCGTGTTTGAGAATTTTTCCTTCAAACAAAAGATAGGTTTTATCGGTAATGGCAAGGGTTTCCTGCACATTATGATCGGTGATTAAAATTCCTATGTTTTTATCTTTAAGTTTTGCGACAATTTGCTGAATATCTTCTACGGCAATAGGATCTACCCCGGCAAAAGGTTCATCGAGTAAAATAAACTTGGGATTGGAAGCCAAGGCACGTGCTATTTCCGTTCTTCTTCGTTCACCACCCGAAAGTAATTTTCCCAAACGTTTGCGTTTTTCCTGTAAACCGAATTCGTCCAGAAGTTCTTCCAATTTTTTCTTTTGTTCTTCTTTACTTAAAGGGGTAAATTCCAATGCACTTTTAATATTGTCTTCTACACTCAAATCCCTGAAAACAGAATTTTCCTGGGCCAAATAACCAATTCCCATTTGCGCTCTTTTATACATTGGAAATTCGGTGATATCTATATCATCAAGCAATACTCTGCCGCTATTGGGTTTGATAAGCCCCACCACCATATAAAAGGTAGTGGTTTTTCCGGCCCCGTTAGGCCCCAAAAGTCCCACTATCTCTCCTTGCTCCACTTCCAGGGAAACTCCTTTTACCACTTCTTTGGAACCATATTTTTTGACTAAATTTTCGGTTTTCAGTTTCATAATTATTTCGATTGAATTAGATCTGTTCCCGGTTTTTTCTCCACCCATTTGGCAATATAAATACTGACTTCATACAAAATCAATAAAGGAATCGCTACAATCACTTGACTAATAATATCCGGAGGAGTAATAAAAGCGGCTAAAATCAACACCAAAACAATGGCATATTTTCTGTTTTCCTTTAAAAAATCCGAACTAACCAAGCCGAATTTAGCTAAAAAGTAAATAATTACCGGCAGTTCAAAGACAATTCCGTTAGCCAATACCGTAGAACGAATCATAGATAAATAAGAGGAAAGCTTAATCATATTGGTAATTTCATTGGAAGTTTGATAATTTCCAAAAAAATTCACGGACAAAGGTGTAATGATATAATATCCGAAAAGTACTCCCAAAAGAAATAGAAAGGAACTGACCACAATAAAAAGTATACCGTATTTCCTCTCATGTTCATAGAGTGCAGGTCGAATAAATTTCCATAATTCATATAAAATATATGGAAATGCAATGATAATCCCTAATACTATCGAGGTCCAAATATGAGCCGAAAATTGACCCGTCATCTGCATATTGGTGATAGTAATGGGAATTTCTTTTATGCAAAGCGCTTCACTTACCTTACAAAGCAGACGATAAGTGATAAAATCCGGATTTTTAGGAGCAAAAATAATATGGTCAAAAACAAATTTAATATTTAAACCCACAATAACGGCACCGACTAAAATAGCTATAATCGAGTGCATCAAAAATTTGCGAAGATCCCTCAGATGATCAATGATTGTCATTTCTTGTTGTTCACTCATATCAAACCTTCTTTAAGTAAATCATGCAGATGTATCATCCCCTTATAAGTTCCTTCTTCGTCAACCACAATTAATTGACTGATATTATTTTCTCTCATTTTTTTCAAAGCTTTTACCGCCATCGCATCCATAGAAATGGTTTTGGGTGAAGAGCTCATCAAATCTTTGGCAAAAACAGCAGATACATCTTTTGTTTTTTGCAGCATCCTTCTTACATCACCGTCGGTAATGATTCCCACAATTTCATTTTTTTCATTCAATATTGTAGTTGCTCCCATTCTTTTTTTTGTAATTTCTACAATCACATCTTTCAAATTATCGGAAGGTGAAGAAACGGGTACTTCATTATTACTTACTATATCGGCAACTCGTAAATAGAGTTTTTTTCCCAAGCTTCCACCCGGATGATATTTAGCAAAATCTTTTTCTTTAAAATCTTTATGATGCAAAAGAGCCACTGCCAAAGCATCTCCCATAACCATTTGAAGAGTGGTACTGGTAGTCGGAGCCAAGTTATTCGGGCAAGCTTCTTTCTCAACGGGTGTATAAAGAAGGAAATCGGATTGCTTGGCCAAAAAAGAATCTTTTGAAGAAGTCATACCGATAATCGGATTGCCAAAACTTTTAATCAATGGCAGCAAAACCTTTATCTCGGGAGTATTTCCACTTTTGGACAATACCAGTACGACATCGTCTTTCTGAATAATTCCCAGATCTCCATGCACTGCATCAGAAGCGTGCATAAAAATAGCAGGAGTTCCTGTACTGTTTAGAGTAGCAACTATCTTGGTGGCTACATTAGCACTTTTTCCTATTCCCGTTACTACCAAACGCCCTTCAGACTGCAAGATAAGTGCTACCGCCTTGGCAAATTCCTCATCGAGTTCCCGTTCCAGATTTTGCAAAGCTTCATATTCCGTGCGTATCGTTTCACGTGCAATTTGTAAAATTTTATCTTTTTTATTGTTTTCCAATTGAAAAAAATATTATATTTGATTATACAATTGTCCCTCTCAACAAATGTGTATTGCAAAGTTAATATTAAATTTCATACATATAGTAGATTAAAAAAGTACTTTTTTGTTTAATTTAGTATTTCAATTTATAAATAAAAAATGACGAACGAAGATAAAGCCGCTTTAAAAAAAGCCTTAAAAAAATATTTTGGGTTTGACCAATTCAAAGGATTACAAGAGGAGGTCACACAAAGTATTATGGATAATCGTAATACCTTTGCCGTGATGCCTACCGGAGGTGGAAAATCCTTGACTTATCAATTACCCGCACTTTTAAAAGAAGGAACGGCGATTGTTGTTTCTCCTTTAATTGCTTTGATGAAAAATCAAGTCGATGCCCTTCGTGGAATTTCAGAAAACAAAGGAATTGTACACTTGCTCAATTCCACTCTTAATAAAGGAGAAACCCGTAAGGTAATGGATGACATCCGTTCGGGAGTGACCAAAATGGTATATGTTGCCCCCGAATCACTCAAAAAAGAAGAAAATGTCGAATTTTTCAAAAGTGTAAACCTCTCTTTTATCGCAATAGACGAAGCACATTGTATCTCGGAATGGGGACATGATTTTCGTCCGGAATATGGAAATTTGCGAAACATTATCAACAATATCAATCCGGATTTACCTGTAATTGCATTGACGGCCACGGCTACTACAAAAGTGCAAGAAGATATTTTAAAAAACTTACAGATTCAAGATGCCAATGTCTTTAAAGCATCTTTTAACAGGCCAAATTTATTTTATGAAGTACGCCCCAAAACAAAAGATGTAGACAAAGAACTGATTCGTTTTATCAAGCAAAGAGAAGGAAAATCGGGAATTATTTATGCTTTGAGTAGAAAAACCGTCGAGCAATTGGCCCAAACATTACAAGTAAACGGAATTAATGCTATTCCCTATCATGCAGGATTGGATAGTAAAACCCGTGCCAAACATCAAGATATGTTTTTGATGCAAGACGCCGATGTCGTGGTAGCCACCATTGCATTCGGTATGGGAATCGACAAACCGGATGTCCGTTATGTTATCCATTATGACATGCCCAAAAGTTTGGAAAGTTACTACCAGGAAACCGGACGTGCCGGACGTGATGACGGTGAAGGCCATTGTTTGGCTTTCTATTCTTACAAGGATATGGAAAAACTGGAAAAATTCATCACCCAAAACAAGTCGATTTCCGAACGTGAAATTGCCTCCGCCCTACTCGATGAAGTGGTAGCATATGCAGAAACGGCTATCTCTCGACGAAAATTTCTCTTGCATTATTTCGGTGAAGAATTTGATCCCGAAAAAGATCCCGGAGGAGATATGGATGACAATGTCCGTAATCCGAAGAAAAAAGTCGAAGCCAAAGAAGAAGTTTACAAAGTATTGGATATAGTTGATAAAACCAATGAAATTTATAAAATCAAAGATATAATCAATACCTTAACCGGAAAAGAAACAGCACTGATCACCTCTCATAATACACATAAACAGTCCTTTTTCGGAAGTGGAAAAAATAAAGACGAACATTTTTGGATGTCTTTAATCCGTCAAATTTTGGTAGCGAATCTTCTTAAAAAACAAATTGAAAATTACGGTGTATTGCAACTTACCGACAAAGGAAGAGATTTTCTTAAAAATCCTACTTCCTTTATGATGGCGGAGGACCATAAATATGATGAAGCAACCACTTCTGTTACTACCTCCGGAAAAACCGGCGCCGCTGATGAGAAACTTTTAAAAATGCTCAAATCATTACGGAAGGATGTTGCCAAACAAAAAGGAGTTCCTCCTTATATTATTTTTCAAGAACCCTCTCTGGAAGATATGGCATTGAAATATCCTGTAAGCATTGAAGAACTGGCCAAAATTTATGGCGTGGGGGAAGGAAAAGCAAAGAAATTCGGAAAAGCTTTTGTAGAATTAATCCAAAAATATGTTGAAGACAACGACATTATCCGCCCCGATGAATTCATTGTAAAATCTACGGCCAACCGTTCCGCATTAAAAATCTTCATCATTACGAGTACGGACAGAAAAATCCCGCTGGATGATATTGCCGCGGCCAAAGGACTTACAATGGATGAATTACTCAAAGAAATGGAGCGCATTGTTTATATGGGAACCAAATTAAATATTGAGTATTATCTGGATGAAATTTTTGATGAGGATCAATTGGAAGAGTTACACGATTATTTTATGGAAGCCGATTCCGATAAAATAAGTTTGGCAATGGAAGAATTTGAAGGTGAATATGAAGATGAAGAATTACGGTTGTTCCGTATTCATTTCATCAGCAAAATGGCCAATTAATCCGGTTTACTGAAAAATCTCAAAATGAGATAACCCGTTAAACCTGCAAGAAAGGAGCCGATTATAATCCCGACTTTTGAGGAATCTATTAAAATCTCATTCCCTCTGAAAGCCAGTGTGGCAATAAAAATAGACATGGTAAAGCCTACTCCTGCAAGTGCCGAAATACCAAATAAATGCCTGAAACTCATCCCTTTCGGCATATCCGTAAGTTTTAATTTCAACCCTAAATAAGAAAAAAGAAAGACCCCTGTGAATTTCCCGATAAATAGACTGATTACAATATTTTTGATCAATGAAAAATCATAATCCGCATTCATATTTAAGGACACACCGGCATTAGCAAAAGCAAAAACCGGCAAAATAAAATAAGCCACCAGCGCATGTAATTTCTGTTCCAAGGATTGTAAAGGGGATTTTACTTCGTTCATCAAAATTTTTATCTGCTCCAAGCGTTTTAATTCATTATTGGTCAACAGCCCACAAGACCGGTTGGTTTCCTCTTCAAGTTTGTCTGCAATTTTGCTCATTTCATTAGAAAATCGTGTAATATTCATTTTTCTTTGAATGGGAATGGTAAAAGCCAATAAAACTCCGGCAATGGTAGGATGAATTCCCGCTTTCAGAAATAAAAACCAGGCAATAACACCTGCAAGAATTCCCGGTAATGGAGAATACGACCTTTTCTTGTACCATACCGCCAAAAGAAAGATGATAATCAGTCCGGTAATTAATAATATAATATCTAATTTTTCCGTATAAAACAAAGCAATCACGGATACAGCTGCCAAATCATCAATAATTGCAAATGCCGTAAGGAAAACTTTTAGACTAAGAGGAACTCTTTTCCCTAATAAACTGAGGATTGCCAATGCAAATGCTATATCGGTTGCCATGGGAATTCCCCATCCTCCGGCAGTTTCCGGGTTTTGATTTAAAGTAAAATAAAAAAGAATAGGAACAATAATCCCTCCTAGGGCAGCCACCATAGGAAAAGCCGCTTTTTTTAGTGTATTTATCTCGCCTACCAATAATTCCCTTTTTAATTCCAAACCGATTAGAAAAAAGAAAATCGCCATCAATCCGTCATTAATCCATAAAATTAAAGGCTTTTTTAATTCGAAATTTTCCCAATTGAAACCTACTTTAATTTGCCATAATTGCCGATAGGAATCCGCATATGGAGAATTGGCCCATAATAAAGCAATAATGGTAGCAATAAAAAGTAAAATTCCCGCAAAACTTTCTGTTTTAGCGAACTTTTGAAAAGGTGTTAAAAAGATATTTTTTTTCATTAATTAAATACGAATGATTAATGCCGGGTAAATATAAAACTTTTCTTTTTATTCTTATAAAATTATATTTCATGGCTATATTTCATTATTTCTATTAAAAATTAAGAGGTAAAACAAAAATGGAAAGAAAAAAAATCGTATTTTTAAAAAACAAATAAAAAAAAGAAACCAAATTAAATTAAATACTTGATTATGAATGACATACTTGAATTTTTCAATCAGAACCTGCAAATGATCTATATCGTGATATTGATGATATTTGTAGGGGTAGAAATTATCGGACATGTTCCCGCTGTTCTGCATACTCCTTTGATGTCCGGAGCCAATGCGATACACGGAGTAGTGATCATCGGAGCCATTTTGGTAATGCTTCATATGGAACCTTCAAACAAATTGGGAATGGCCATCGGATTTTTGGCTGTCATACTCGGAACACTAAACGTAGTGGGAGGTTTTGTAGTAACTGATAGAATGTTGGACATGTTTAAAACGAAAAAATAATGGAAACTTTTTTATTGAATTTAGCTTATTTAGTAGCTTCCGTCGGATTTATTATCGGACTGAAAATGCTCGGAAGCCCCAAAACCGCCAGAAAAGGAAACTTGATTGCGGCCTTTGGAATGACACTTGCTATTCTTGCAACTATTTTTATATATCCGCATACGGCACAGATTAAGGTGCCCGGTTTTGTCTATGCATTAATTTTTACAGCCATTGCAATAGGAACCATTATTGGTTGGGGAATCGCCGTTAAAGTGGAAATGACCAAAATGCCTGAGCTTGTTTCGTTTTTTAACGGAATGGGAGGAGCCACAGCAGCCCTTATCGGTTTATTGGAATTCCATCATAATGTGGGGAATCCCGGAAAAATGTTTATGGTGATAGCCGGAATGGTAATAGGGAGTATTTCTTTTGCAGGAAGTATGATTGCCTGGGCAAAATTAAGCGGCAAAATGCGTAAACCTGTTCGCTTACCTTCATATAATATTTTGAATACCCTCATGGCTATTCTTATTATAGCCTTGGGAGCATACATTATTTATACAGGTGTAGCAAACCCCGCTTATATATATGCCCTTTTTGCATTATCCCTTCTTTATGGCGTTTTATTTGTTCTTCCTATCGGAGGAGCGGATATGCCCGTAGTTATTTCCTTGCTTAATTCCTTTACCGGATTGGCAGCGGCATTTGGCGGTTTCCTTTATGATAATATGGCGATGCTTACCGGTGGAATTTTAGTAGGATCCGCAGGAACCATCTTGACAATTGCCATGACCAAGGCGATGAACCGTTCATTGACCTCTGTAATCTTCGGTGCTTTTGGAGAAGGAAGTAATGCCGCAGCCGGAAGCGGAACAAAAATTCAGGGAAATGTAAAAGAAGCCGGACCGAGTGATGCAGCCATTTTACTCAATTATGCCAACAAGGTAATTATCGTTCCGGGGTATGGACTGGCTGTTGCCCAGGCACAACACGTATTGCATGAACTTGAAGAACTACTTTCCAAAAAAGGAATTGATGTGAAATATGCCATACACCCTGTTGCCGGTCGTATGCCCGGTCATATGAATGTGTTATTGGCCGAAGCCAATGTAGATTATGACAAATTGGTGGATATGGACGATATAAACAACGAATTCAAAAATACCGATGTCGTTCTGGTAGTCGGTGCCAATGATGTAGTCAATCCGGCGGCAAAAAATGATCCTTCCAGCCCGATATACGGTATGCCTATATTAAATGTTGAAGACGCCAAAAATATCATTGTAAATAAGAGAAGTATGAAACCCGGTTACGCCGGAATTGAAAATGAATTATTCTATAATCCGAAAACCTCCATGCTTTTTGGCGATGCCAAATCTGCTTTGACCAAAGTAGTACAGGAACTCAAAGGAATGTAAATATTTATATCTAGCAAAAAAGGGCAGCCCGCGGGCTGCCCTTTTTCTATTAAACCAAACCTAACCTAATCATCAAAATCCAAAGCATTATTAAAGTTATTTTCTATTAATTCGGCAAAATTGGAATTTGAATTGGCATTGATTTGAATGATATTATTCGGACCGAGTTGGGCCAAAGCAAAATCTACTCCGTTAAATAAATTCGGTAAGTCAATATAAAGAGTAAAGGTTACGGTAGAATTAGGATCTACTTGTACACCAATATTATTTTCTATTTCATAATCTTCATCGAGTGTAGAAGTGAATTCAAAATCATAACTCATCCCTGCAATTGTATAAGTCCCGCTGATTTCCAATGAGCTTCCACTGGGTAAAGTACGGTCTACTTTTACTTCCAATTCATGGTAAGTACCGGGTTCTATCTCAACATAAGGAAGCGGCGGTGTGGAAGTTCCGGTAAGAATATCAAAAGAATAACTTCCTTCATATTCAAATTCCAATTCATCATCATTGGTATTGGCTTCGACTTCGAAATCCACTTTACTGATTCCTATCACCGCTTTGGTAAAAGTGAAAGTTCCAATACTAGCTTTGGTAGCTACCGGCTTATCGGCCGTTTTTTCTTTTACGGTAAATTTGGCTTTGGCATCGGTGATATCTTCATTTTTATCACAACTTGTTAGCCCAAAGAAAAATACCGTCATCATGGATAAAGCAATTAATTTTTTCATTGTTTTCATTTTTTTAAAGTTAATAATTTTAATTTCGGATTAACATCCGTTTCATACATACAACGAGAACCCCTCAAAAATACCCTATATAAAAAATGACAAAATTTATATTTCGATTAAAATATGTAATTTTACGGTTGAAATCCCCATCGATGAAAAACAATCTCTGTCTGAAATATATATTTGAGAAGGTTTACCAAACCTATATTGACGACTTGTTGCGTTTTTTAATTTTTAAAACACGTGATGTGGAGGAAGCCGAAGATTTGGCGCAGGAAAGTTTTATCAGATTATGGGATAACTGTCATAAAGTGCAAGCAAATAAAGCCAAATCTTTTTTATTTACCATTGCAAACAGGCTGTTTTTGGATGCTGTAAAACATAAAAAAGTAATCCGGAAATATGAACAGCATAACACTAAGGAGGATCATATAAAAGAAACTCCGGAATTTTTACTGATTGAGGAAGAGTTTTTTCAAAAAATACAATATGCTTTTAATCAAATGACCGAAAAACAAAGAGAAGTATTTGAACTAAGCCGTTTTGAAAAGAAAAAATACAGGGAAATCGCCGAAATTCTGGGGATTTCAGTCAAAACCGTCGAACAAAGAATGAACGGTGCCCTCAAAGTGGTAAAAAAATATTTAGGAAATTTATAAAACATACAGGGTATAAATAACTTTAATCGTTATATAATAAATAAGTATCTAGAATGGAATGAAAATTACAGACAAAGACAAATTATTAGCCGATTGGCTGGAAGGAAATATCACTGACGAAACTCTACAAAAACAACTGACAAAAGAAGAGTATTTGCAGTTTCTTAAAATCAGAAATGGGTTTGAATTATTGGGAAAAGTTGAGAAAAGCAAAAAGAAAATATGGAATAATCTCCAAACTGAAATCAAAACAAAACCCCAACAAAATAATTCCCGAAGAGCTAGTTTTAAAATGGCTTTCTCCTCTGTTGCAGCTGTTTTACTTCTTTTTTTATTCATTAAAATTATAGCAAATAATAAGGGAGTAAGATTCCGGAATGAAACTGCTCAAAACAAGATCCTCCTTCTCCCCGACAGTTCTGAGGTAATATTATTTGCGAATGCGGAAATAAAATACAATCCGAAAAAATGGCATAAAAAAAGAGAAGTTCTTTTAACAGGGAAAGCCTATTTCAAGGTAAAAAAAGGAGGAGATTTCATCGTCAAAACAAAACACGGTATTGTGAAAGTTGTAGGAACCGAGTTTGAAGTGGAAAGTAACGATCATCTTTTTCAGGTAATTTGTTTTGAAGGGAAGGTAATAGTGGAAACAACCGGTAAAAAAGATTTTCTTTTAACAGCCGGAAAGGGAATCGCTATATTGAATAATCGACCGGAAGAGATACAAACCATCTGGTCCGAACCGGAATGGCTACATCATATTTATAATTATAAAAGACAAAGCCTGGGAACTGTTTTAAACGAGCTTTCAAAAATCTACCATATCCGCTTTGACACACAAAAAATAGACACAACCACCCTCATTACAGGAGGATTCCCAAAAGACAATTTAAAACTCTCTCTTCAAACGGTTCTAAAACCTATGGGAATTTCATATAAAAAAGAAGGAAATTTAATCCTATTGTATTCTGATAATTAATGCGATTTTTTCTCTTCATATACTTGGTATTTAGTTTGCATATTCTTTCTGCACAGCAAAAGGATTATCAATATTCCAATGTGCCATTGCCGGAAGTATTGGAAGACCTGGAAAAAAATTTTCAAGTAAAATTTTCCTATCCCAACAAAGAATTTGATCCCATTTTGGTAAATATTAATTCTCACACATCCAATTTAGATGAAATTCTACAAGAAATTACTTACAGTACAGATGTTGTTTTTCATAAAATTTCAAGCCGTTTTTATTATCTCGACCTAGACCATAACATAACTCTGGACAGTGTTATGATTCGTTCTTTCCTCGTAAAAGGAATCAGCTTGAAAAGCTCCGGTTATTTTGAGCTTAATCTCAAAAAATTAGGGCTTATTCCGGGAAATATTGATGCGGATGTGTTTCACGGGATACAACAACTCCCCGGAGTATATAGCTTTGATGGAAGTGCTGTAAATCTGAATGTCCATGGTGGAAAATCAGACTATAACCGCATATTATGGAATGGTATTCCCATCTACCACCGCGGGCATTTATTCGGGATGATTTCACCTTTTAATCCGAATACCAGTCAAAAAATCGATTATTTTTACAAAGGAGTGCCTTTGAAATTTAATAATTTCACGAGCAGCGTAATGGCTATAAATACTACAGATGCAGTCCCTGAAAAAATAAAGGTAAACACCGGAGTAAACGGTCTTGATGCCGATATAATCAGTGAAATTCCGCTTTGGAATCGAAAATTGGGAATTATTTTTTCGGCCAGAAGGTCTTATGAAAATATTTTAAAAACTTCTACTTTTGAAAAGTATCAGGAAAAAGCTTTCTACGGATTACAAATCGACCGTGAAAATTATCGTTATGGAGATATGGATATTACGGCCAATTATTATCCTAACGAAAAAAACTATATCAAAATAAACTTCTTAATAATTCAAAACCGGTTTGAAAATAACATTAATCCCGGAGATGAAGAACATAATTATTTAACTATCTCCAATAATGAAGGAGCTGCCATTACATGGAAAAATCAAGGGAAATTAAAAAAAAGTTTCGGGCTTTATTATACTTATTATAACCTGTATTATCATCATAAAACTTATGAACCCGCCATAAATTTCACTACTTTTATCGATAAGTCAAATGATATTCGCAGCTACCATTTTCAATCGGATTTTTCCTATAAAATTCAAAAACATCATTTGGATTTCGGGTTTCATTCCTATAATAAAAAATTAAACTTGGATTTTAAGGAATACAAAGATATTTTTTATCATCTCGAAACACAAAATGCCGAAACTTGGACACATCATTTTTATTTGACCGATAAATACATCTTTGGAGAATTTACTTTTTTGGCAGGCAGCAAATTTTCCTATTATACCAATTTAAAAAAAATATATGCCGATCCTTTGCTATCTATTCATTACCGGCAATCCAAGCATTGGAATTTTCAATTGACATATGAGCAACAACGTCAGGATATATTCCAAATAAACGAAACTTTCAACAGCAATAATTATTATTACAAAGGGCGTTTATGGCGCTTGGCCGACGGAGAAGCTTTCTATCCTTTATTAAGAAAGCAAATTACACAAACAAGCATTTACCAAAAAAGGAATTGGCTGATCAATACCGATATTTACTTTAATCGTTTTGATAATCTGTCAAGTTTATATTTGGGGCATTTGTTTGACCAAGACAATCAATTTCAAAAAGGAACCGGTAAAAGCTACGGAATCGACTTTTTTGTCAAAAAGAAATGGAAACACATTAATTTATGGATGAAATATGCCTATTTACAATCCAAAGAAAAATTTGAACGAATTAATCGCGGAAAATATTTTGCTTCATCCCAACAGGTGGAACACAGCTTTAATATTTCTGCAATTTATAATTTTAAGCATTTCCAAACCGGCTTCTCATGGATGTACCGATCGGGAACTCCCTATACAAAAATCATCAACGGATATCTGGATGAAGATCATATCAATGAAGCACGTCTCCCGGCTTTTCATCAGCTCAATTTTTCCTTTGCTTACCAAACCGTTTTATGTTCGAAAAAGAATATCCGTTTGAAAACCGGATTCTCATTGAGAAACATCTATAACAACCACACTCCCATCGGTGTGAGCATTAATGGAAAAAATACTTTGTATGATGAGTTAAATCAAGATTTTATTTATCCATTGCCTTTTACTCCCAACTTTATGCTAAGGCTATTTTTCTGAGAAAACATTTGTATTTTTGAAAGTTAAGAAAAAAAATATGCCTAAAAAAAGCGCCGGAATTTTATTATATCGCATCCATCAAAACAAGCCCGAATTTTTTCTCGTGCATCCGGGTGGTCCTTTTTGGAAAAACAAAGATCTCCATACATGGAGCATTCCCAAAGGGGAAATCGATGAAACCGAAGATGCATATCATGCCGCTTTGCGCGAATTTCATGAAGAAACCGGAATACAAATCACTCCTGAAAAAACAATCCCCCTCACTCCCGTTAAACAAAAAGGAGGAAAAATAATCTATGCTTGGGGCGTGAAAGGAGATTTTGACCCTGCCAAACTTAAAAGTAATACATTTGAAATGGAATGGCCGCCACGAAGCGGTAAAAAAGCGGTTTTCCCCGAAGTGGATAAGGGCGAGTGGTTTGATCTGCATGAAGCAAAAGAAAAAATCAATCCGGCTCAATATTTCCTCTTGGAAGAATTGGCAAACAAATTAAAGAAAGAAAAAGAATAAATTTTTGATGTAAATTTGTGTTTATATCCAATAAAATGATACAAGCCAAAAATTTATATAAAAAATACGGAAACCTCGAAGTTCTAAAAAACATTGATTTAAATATAAACAAAGGCGAAGTGGTGGCTATTGTCGGTCCTTCCGGAGCGGGAAAAACCACACTTTTGCAACTTTTGGGCACTTTGGACAAACCTTCCAATTCCGATTATCAATTGCAAATAAATGGAAAAGATTTAAAAAAACTCAATGACAAAGAGCTTTCTCACTTTCGAAATAAAAATATCGGATTTATTTTTCAATTCCACCAATTACTTCCTGAATTTACAGCCCTGGAAAACGTGGCCATTCCTGCCTATATCAACGGGGTAAACAAAAAGGAAGCCGACCGAAAGGCCGCAGAATTATTGGATTTATTGGGTTTATCGGAAAGAAAAGATCATAAACCGGCCAAACTTTCGGGAGGAGAACAGCAACGGGTGGCTGTGGCAAGAGCCTTAATCAATAATCCGGCAGTCATTATGGCTGACGAACCCAGTGGAAATCTTGACTCTGAAAATGCCAAGCAACTTCATAAATTATTTTTCGATTTACGGGACCGTTTTCATCAAACCTTTGTCATCGTTACCCATAATGAAGAGCTGGCAGAAATGTCAGATCGGAAAATCATTATGAAAGACGGAAAAATCATCAGTGAATGAGTTTTCTTCATCCGCAAATATTATATGCTCTTCCTCTTCTTTTGATTCCGGTTATTATTCATCTGGTACAATGGAAAAAATACAAAAAAGAGCTTTTTACCAATGTAAATTTTCTCAAAGAGCTGGAAATAAAATCTAGAAAAAGCAAAAAACTAAAAGAAATGCTTGTTCTTCTTACACGGATTATGGCACTTCTTTTTCTGATTCTCGCTTTTGCAGGTTTAAATTTTTCCAAACAAAAATCTACTCCACAAAAAAAAGAACAATCTATTATCTATTTGGATAATTCTTTGAGTTTATCGCTTCCTCAAAAAAAATCCAATCGTTTTTTTAATCTGAAAATGCAATTAATCGAATGGCTTGAAGACAACAAAACTTATCATTTTTTTACCAATACAGAAAATTTTTCAAATATAAAAGGAGATAAACTGAAAGACCACCTTTATAATCAAATTCATTTAAATTATAAGCCTGCCCGACATAAAATTAATTTACAAAAAGGATTGACCGGTCTTCAAAGGGACAGTTCTTACAGACCCGTTTTTATTTATCTTTCGGACAATCAAAATGTATTTAATGAAACGATTGACACAAGCTTACTTCCCGCGAATGTTTTATTTTTGAAGAATAAATTCCCTTCCAAAAAAATAAAAAACATCAGTCTTGACAGTTTGATTTTTTTGGGTAAAAGAAACAGGTCTCTTTCATACAGACTTTGGATAAGCGCTACCGACAGCAGTATGCAAACACCTGTAAAAATCCGCTCGGGTAACCGGATTTTATGGTCAAAACAAATTTCTTTTAAAGATTCGCTACGGCATAATCTGGACATTATACTTCCGGTTTTGCCCCGTTTGAATGCAAAAGTGGAAGTAAAAGATAAAGCCTTTGATTTTGATAACCGGTTATTTTTCACTTATCATCAACCCGAAAAAATAAAAATTTTAATCGTCGGAAAAGAAATACCGGACTTTCTATCCAAAATATATACAAAAGACGAATTCGAATTGGTCCAAAAGAATATAAATCAAGTCGATTATTCTAATTTGAATCAATATCAACTCATTATTTTATACCACATTCCGATTATACAAAATAGCTTATCCGGATTCAAAGCCTATCTGGAAAACTATGGAAATTTGGCAATCATCCCTGATCTGGGCAAATCCTATTCTCCGGATATTTTTAAAAACGAATTGAAAAAAACAGGTATTTATTTAGATAAATTACCGGTAATAGATACAACAACCGTGTATCTCAATAAAATCAACTTTCATTCTCCGTTTTTTAAAGATATTTTTTTGAAACCTGTGAAAAATTTCTCTACACCGCGCATAAAAAAGCATCTTACAATAAGACCTTCCCGGGGTTGGTTATATCGATTAAGCGACGGAACAGCACTCATTCAAAAATACAACTCAAAAGGAAGTTTATATTTATTTTCTTCCGGCCTTACAGATTCCGGTTTTCAAAATGAAGCATATTTTATCGTCCCTGTATTCTACCAAATGGCCAAGTGGCAACAGCAACAAAACAAACCTTATTTTGTTGTTGGAGAAAAAACAAGTTGGTCTGTTCCTTTAAAGAAAGTTTATCAAGATGAAGTGGTAAGATTAATTAATGAGGAAGAAGAAACGATCCCTTTTCAAATCCTAAACAAGAATCGCATAAGAATAAAAACAGATGAAAGTCCTCAAAAACCAGGTATATATGCAGTAGTATATAAGAAAGATACATTGGGATTTGCTGCCTATAATTATAGCCGAATTGAGAATACATTGAAAACCCTATTATGGCCGGAGCGTAAAAATGTCGCAGAGTTTGACCAACTAAAAAATACCATAGAGAAAATTACAACCAATGAAACGATAGATATTACCTGGAAATACCTCCTGCTTTTAAGCCTTTTGATGTTACTCATAGAAATGCTGATTATAAAATTCTGGAAATGAAAAAAGTCATCAGAAAATATTTATTGCTTCCGTTTAGCCTCATTTACGGCTTAACCACAGAATTAAGGAATTTTCTCTATGATAAAGAAATATTACCGGTTACTTCTTTTGATATTCCCATTATAAATATTGGAAATTTAAGCGTTGGAGGAACGGGAAAAACACCACAAGTGGAATATTTGATTCGTTTACTGAAAGATCGTTATAAAATGGCTGTTATCAGTAGAGGATATAAACGCAAAACAAAAGGATTTTACTTGGCAGATCATACCTCTACACCCGATAAAATCGGAGATGAGCCCTTTCAGATTTATCAAAAATTTCCCGAAATCATTCTTGCAGTGAGTGAAAAAAGAGTTCCCGGCATTAAAAAAATTATAAACCGGTTTCAACCGGATATTATCCTGCTTGATGATGCTTATCAACACCGTAGCGTGAAAGCCGGACTAAATATTGTGTTAACTCCTTATCATGATTTGTTTACAGACGATTTTATTCTTCCATCGGGCAATCTTAGGGAATGCAAACACCAAATCAAACGTGCCGATCTTTTAATTGTCACTAAATCTCCCGAAGAGATAGATCGAGAAAAAATTGAAAACAAAATCAGAAAGTTTTTCCGTAAAGATCTCTTTTTTTCTAAAATAGCTTATGAAAATACACTGATTGGAAAGGAAAAAAATTTAAAAATAGATGATTTAAAAGAATTTGAAGTACTGGTTGTGACCGGTATTGCAAATCCTGCAAGCTTGTTTGAGTATTTATCAAAAAAAAGTATTAATTTTGATAGCTTAAAATTTGGTGATCATCATACTTATTCACAAAAGGATGTACAACAAATCAAAGCCAGTTTTGACAAGTTAAAAGGAAACCGGAAAATCATTCTGACAACGGAAAAAGATTACGTAAAGTTAGTTAAAACGGGATTGCCTGTTTTCTATTTGCCCATCAAAACGGAAATTGAAAATGAAGAATTGTTTAATAAAAAAATTTTAGAATATGTTGACAGCTGAAAATTTATTTGAAAAATCTTTGGAAACTGCAAAATTTTTACAATCCAAAGTAAATTATACCCCCGAATATGCAATTGTACTTGGAAGCGGATTGGGAAGTTTGGTTGAAGATATCGATGTGGAATTGGAAATTCCTTACAAGGAAATTCCCAATTTTCCCGTATCAACCGTAAAGGGACATAAAGGCTCTTTGATATTCGGCGAATTAAATGGTAAAAAAATAGTCGCAATGAACGGTCGATTTCATTATTATGAAGGCTATAATATGAAAGAAGTAACTTTCCCCGAGCGGGTTTTCTGGCAAATGGGAATTAGAAAACTCATTGTTTCCAATGCTTCCGGTGGTGTCAATACAAGTTTTAATATCGGCGATGTAATGCTTATCAATGATCATATTAATTTTTTCCCCGAGCATCCGTTAAGAGGACCCAATGACGAACGTTTCGGACCACGATTTGTCAATATGAGTGAACCATACAGCAAAGCGATGCTGAAAGTGGTTAAAGATTATGCAGCCGAAAAAAATATCAAAATACAAGAAGGAGTGTATTTGGGTTTACAAGGGCCTACTTTTGAAACCTTGGCCGAATACACGATGGTAAGAAATGTAGGAGGAGATGCCGTTGGAATGTCTACCGTTCCCGAAGTAATTGTAGCCAAACATATGGATATGGAAGTATTCGGTATTTCTGTTATTACCGATTTGGGTACCGCAGAATTTATTGAAGAAGTAAACCACAAAGAAGTACTTAAAGCAGCCAAAGCAGCTGAACCGATTGTCAGGGAATTGGTTGCTAAATTAGTGGAAAAGTATTAGAAGAAATAAATTTCTATAAAAAATGGCTGTCTTATAGGCAGCCATTTTTTATATAGGAACAGAAAAATAATTATCATAAATGTATCACTTCATCATAGGCATCGGCAACAGCTTCCATAATAGCTTCACTCATTGTCGGGTGAGGATGAATGGCTTTTAAAATTGTGTGACCGGTTGCTTCGGCTTTTCTTGCCGTAACGATTTCTGCGATTAGCTCGGTTACATTATAGCCAATCATATGCGCTCCTAAGATCTCACCGTATTTTTTATCGATAATCACTTTAACAAAACCTTCCGGATGTCCTGCCGCTTTGGCTTTTCCACTTGCGGTAAAAGGAAATTTTCCCACTCTTATTTCATAACCTGCCTCAACAGCTTGCTTCTCTGTTAATCCGGTCGAGGATATTTCGGGAGAAGTATATATGGCCCCGGGAATATTATTATAATCGATTCGTTCGGGCATCAATCCGGCTATTTTTTCCACACAAGTTATTCCTTCGGCAGATGCTACATGCGCTAATGCAGGCGTAGGGATTACATCACCTATCGCATAATAGCCCGGAATATTGGTCTCATAAAAATCATTTACGATAATTTTTCCTTTTTCGGTAATAATTCCCACTTCTTCAAGACCGATATTTTTAATATTGGCTTCAATTCCTACGGCAGAAAGTACCATATCCGCTTCAACTTCCACTTCTCCTTTTTTTGTTTTCACTTTTGCAAGGGCTTTTTTGCCGGTAGTATCTACCGAAAGCACTTCGGCGGAAGTCATTACCTTAATCTTGGATTTTTTAAAAGAACGTTCCAATTGTTTGGAAACTTCTTCATCTTCCAAAGGAGCAATACGCGGCAAATATTCTATCAAAGTCACTTTGGTACCGAGTGAATGATAAAAATAGGCAAACTCCAATCCTATCGCTCCCGAACCTACGACAATCATACTTTCCGGTTGCTTGCTTAAAGTCATAGCCTGACGGTAACCTATAATTTTTTCTCCGTCTATCGGCATCGAAGGCAAAGATCTCGCTTTTGCTCCCGTGGCAATAATAATATGGTTGGCTTCATATAAAAACACTTCTCCATTCTCTCCTACGACTTCTACTTTTTTACCCGGTATTACCTTTCCATACCCATTGATTACCGTAATATTATTTTTACGCATCAAAAATTCAACTCCTTTACTCATACTCTCTGCTACTCCCCTACTTCTTGTAATAATCGCAGGAAAATCGGGGGTGGCATTTTCTGTCGAAATACCATATTCCGCCGAATGTTTTATATCGTTAAATACTTGTGCACTTTTTAATAAAGCTTTGGTAGGAATACATCCCCAATTCAAACAGACTCCTCCCAGATTTTCTTTTTCGACTACAGCCGTATTAAATCCCAATTGGGCGGCACGAATAGCGGTTACATAACCACCGGGACCGCTTCCTATAATAATAATATCAAATTTCATCGGTATATAATTTTGTTCTCAAAGATAACAAAAAAAGACGGTTGAAAAAGAAATGAAAAACAGAAAAAAGAAAGAAAATCACAGATAGCGTAGTCCCAAATACTTAAAAATTTTGCCGGGTATTTTTTTCTGATACTTTTTTATATCGTTTTTATTTTCGACATCAAACCATTGTTTTAAAGAAGATAATTCTGCATTAATTCTCTTCTTATGAGAGTGATAATAGATAGTTTCTTGTGGATTTAGATAAAAACTTCCTGAGCGAAAATTATTTTTATAAAAACTTTTGCTATTTAATACCGGACGGTAATATTTTATCAAGCTGCGGAAGGTATTTGTTTCGATTAAAAGATTATTACAAGACTCACATATATAAATAGCGAGTTTTTTAAATTCATACTCTTTGACTTGTGACGAACCACAATGACAACACTTCAAAGAAACTTTATCTTTGGGAGTAAACGAATTTCTATCCATTTCATGTTTCATTTTTGAATAGGCATAAGCCAATTTTAGTAATTTGAAACTCATCCAAATCAAAAAGAGGAAAAGCGGCAGAAAGAACATATTTAATTCGGGCTGAAAGATTACACCGTCATAAAATCCATGTGCCAAAGTAGAAAGCAGAAAAGCCAAGCCCAAACCCAAATAATTTTTATGAACCTTCTTATGAATATACAAAGCTATTCCCAGATAAACGGAAAAAGCAATATGCCCGATTGTCGCCGTTAGAAACCTAAAAGCCAAGAGTTTATAAGGATAATCGGACTCCATTGCATAAAATAAATTCTCAATAACAGAAAAACCGAGAGATAATGCCGCTATATAAATTATACCGTCAACAATTTCATCAAAATCTTTTTTAATAAACTTATATAAAATCAGAAAACTGCTCAATTTGGCAAATTCTTCAACGGAACCCACTAGAAAAACGGCATCAAAAAAAGTTTGTTTGGGATGAATAAAAACATAAAGAAAAGTAGCTACACTCACGGAAACAATTCCGCCGAAGAAGGAAAATAAAATCAATTTTGAAACCGGCTCTTTCTCATATTTATCATATCTGCGAATAAATAGTAAATATAGGAAACCTGCTAAATAGGTAACAAAAACTAATGGCAATAATTGCCCGATAGATAAATTAGTCAGGGGAATGTGCATTGTCCCAATTTATTTTTATAATGACCGCAATAAGTATTATGGCACTGATCCATTGAACCGGTGACAAGACATGACCGTTTACATAATAATCGAGAATGATGGCGGTAATAGGAAAAAACAGTTCCATAATAGTGGAAAGAATGGCTTTGACCCTTTTTAATCCGTAATAATAAAGAAAAATAGCTCCCAATCCGCTGGTTAAAATGATTATAAGAACAAACCACCAATTTTTTTCGGTCATATATTTAAAATCAAATAAATGACCGGTCACAAGCACAATTATAAACATAATCAATGCCGTCATTCCATACCGGAAATAGGTGGCGGTCACAAAATCTAGTTTATGAAGTATTTTTTTACTGAAAACCGTAGAACTTCCAAAGCTAAAAGCAGCTAAAATGGCTAATAGAGCGGCAATAATTGTATTCCGGTCACGATCCACATGTGGCAATTGCCATCCGAAAGTGAGAAAATAACCTGCAATAATGGCAATCGTAGCCCAAAATAAAAAATGTTTATGAGGTTTTTCCTTTAAAATCAATGCCGCAAGGATAATGGCAAAAACAGGTTGGAGTTTTTGTAAAAGCACCACTATCGAAAGGGATTTGAAATTTACCAGAAAAAGAGCTTCTACTATAAAAATTGTCCCTAAAGCCCCTCCGAATAAAGCAACCAAAAACAATGAAATCAATTCGTTGCGATTGAGGTGTTTTATATATCTTATTCTCTTATATAAAAACAAACTCATTAATAAAAACGGCAAGGCATGAAGGATAAAAACCACAAATTTGGCATCCAAATTATATAAACCGGGCGTAAGAACAATTCCGTCCATTCCCCATAAAGTAGCTGCAAGGGCTATACTGACAGCTCCAATAATAACAGCTCTCTTTTCTTTTAATATTCTGTTGCTCATTCCTGTCTCTACTCTCTAATTATCCAACAATTCTACAATTTTCTTTTCCAATTCTTTCCCGCGTAAATTTTTGGCTACAATTACTCCTTTTGAATCGAGCAAAATAGTTTGTGGAATGGCGGAAACACCATAAAGTTTGGCTACCGGTTCTTGCCAAAATTTAAGATTGGAAACATGCTGCCATTCCAAACTGTCTTTTTCTATTGCTTTTAGCCATGCTTCTTTATCTTTGTCTAATGATACCCCGATTATATTGAAACCCCGATCGTGATATTTTCTATAAAGAGATACGACAAAAGGATTTTCTACCCGGCAAGGTTTACACCAAGAAGCCCAAAAATCGATCAAGGTCACTTTTCCCATAGCCGAATTTAGTGAGAGTCTTTTCCCGTCCGGAGTCGGAGCAATAAAATTGGGGGCTTTCCCTCCTATATCCGTTGCCCCTTTTGTCAATAGAACTACATTAATGTATTTTCCGATTCCCGTTTTTTGAACGGCCACGGGATAATCCATATATACTTTACGGATGGTACCGAATTGAGCCTCGGGAGAACTTAATAATCCCTGCATCACAACCAATCCCGTAATATCTTTATTTTGAGAGATGTACTCATATTGCCGTTTCTTTATCTCTTTGGCCCATTTTTCATATGCTTGTTTAATGGAATCTTGTTGTTGTTCGTCTTTTGCCATTTGAAAGGCCATTTTAAACTCTTGCCCTTTTTCTCTTTCTTTTAACGAGTTGCGATAGTAATTATATAATTTTTTTGTCAAACCCGATTGACTTTGAGACACATCGGATTGGAAACCGTATTGATTGTCAATGTCAAAAAACACATCGCCGTCACCTATTATTAACGCCAATCTTTTTTGAGGTTCACCAGCAAATTTAATTACCGCCAAATCGGGGTTTTGTTTAGGAATTGTAAACCGGAACAGACTGTCTTTTACCAAAACAGTATCCACCGGTTCGGAAACGAGCTCTTTATTGATTTTATATAAAACCAATTCTTTTCCATCCGGTTCGGGGACATTTCCCGAGATGGTATAGGTTTCAATTTTAGGCTGATTATTACAAGCAAAGAGGAAAGTGGAAAGAAAGGCGTAAAAAAAGAATTTTTTCATAGGATATTTAATTTAAAAAGTCCGGAGATAATACTTTTAAAAGCGATTATCCGCCGGACTAAAATACAAAATATTTTCCAATGATTATTCCGCTAATAATTCTTTAATTTTGGCCTCCAATCGATCTCTACGAAGATTTTTTGCACGGATAATCCCGTTTTTATCCAAAATATAAGTTTGAGGAATCGATTCTACATGGTACAATTTTCTGGCAATCGGATCATTCCAGAATTGCAAATTGGATACTTGATACCAATCGAGCTGGTCGTCTTTAATGGCTTTTACCCAAGCCTCTTTATTACCAGGTTTATCAAGAGAAACACCGATAATATTTAAACCTTGCGGGTGATATTTTTTGTAGATCTCTCTCACATAAGGATTTTCTACACGACAAGGACGACACCATGAAGCCCAGAAATCGATTACGGTCACTTTTCCCATTGCATCCTTCAAAGAAAGCATTTTTCCATCGGGTGTAGGGGCGGAAAAATCAGGAGCTTTGCTTCCAATAGAAACAGCAGATTTTTCTTTTACCACCTTATAAGCATTTTTTGTGTTTGGTAAATTCTTGATATCTTCCGGGAAAGCTTCATATAATTCTTTAAGTTTATTATAATTAGGCTCGGCACGGTCAAAAGCCAATTTTTCAAAAATCATCGCTCCAACAAGATTGTCTTTGTTTTGCTCGATAAATTTATATTCAAACTCATGTCTTTCATCATCAATATTATAATAACGATTGATGATTTTTGTTTTTTCTTCTTCATTGGCTTTATTTTCTGCCGCTTGATAAAGTTTGGCTAATTTTTGTTGCTTATCGGCATAGAGTTTCAACTCGTCAAAATAATCATATAGTTTCTTATTCAAGCCTGTACTTAAAACAGACGAGTTACGCATATGCTCGATATTCACATCTACTTTTATATCGGCTCCTTTTTCAAGGATAAGTGGCAGGTCACTGGGAACTCCGTCAATAACTACATAAGCCAACTCGGGCTTGTCTACATTGGCTTTCAAAACGAAGTGGCCTTCTTTTACGGTAGTCGAATCTAAAACAACAGGTTTTGTCCCGTCATATTTAATCAATTTCACTACCGGATTTTCCACTCCCATTACGGTTCCTTCTATCGTAACATTTCCGTCTTTTTTTTCAGTTTTATTTCCGCAAGAAGCCATTAAAAGCATTCCGGCAAAAAGTATCAATATTTTTTTCATCGCATATTTTTTTTATTCCTGCAAATATAACAAAAAGATACATCGGTTTTTTGGCTGGTTTGTGATTTTTTATTCTATATTTGTAAGCCTAATTCATTCCCTATTTTGAATATATGCAGTCAAAGGATAAATTTCTTACTCTTCCTAATCTTATCTCGTTATACCGGCTTATCACCGTCCCTGTTTTATTTTATGTCGCCTATAAAGGAAATGAAAAATTATTTTTTTATTGGTTTTTATTCAATGCTTTCACAGATGCATTGGACGGCTTTATAGCAAGACGTTTCAATATGCAAACGAAATTGGGAGCAAAACTCGATTCTCTGGCGGATTTCTTTATGTATCTGCTTGCCATGTATGCACTTTTGCGACTCAAAGGAGAGGAATTGGAACCCGTTAAATACAGTTTTTATCTATTAATTTTTTATTATTTATTCATCGACATATTTTCATTAATAAAATTCAAAGAAATTTCCAGTCTGCATTTATTTCTTGCAAAAGCAAACGGTTTGGTACAATCTCTTTTCTTCCTTTTATTGTTCACGGTAGGTTTTAATGAAAAATTTTATTGGTTTGTATTTGGTTTGGCTACTTTATCTTTCATTGAAAACATGTATTTTCTAATCAAACTAAAAAAAATGCGTTCCGATTTAAAGGGAATTTACTGGGTACATAAAAACCATATCGACATCAATCAATGATTTATGAAAAAACTATTACTACTTCTATTTATCACTTCCTTATTACAAATTTCATGTGGATCTTCCAAGAAGAAAAGCAATACCGAGGCTTCACGAAAATATTTGCTTGAAAAAGCCTATAAAAAATACAAAGGAACAAGATACCGCTATGGAGGAACAACCTCCCGGGGGTTTGACTGTTCCGGATTTACGCAAAGAGTTTTTAGTGAATACTTGCATTATTCCCTGCCACGCACCACCAAAGCGATGATGAAAACGGGAAAAAAAATATCAAAAAAACAATTAAAACCGGGGGATTTGGTTTTCTTTCGTCCCAGCAGAAGATATTATCACGTGGGGATATATATTGGTAACGGAACTTTTATTCATGCTTCTACCTCAAAAGGCGTAATTAAATCCCATTTGACGAATCCGTATTGGAAAAAGAAATATATCTTTTCGCGCCGGGTATTAAAATATTAAATTATCCCCATTAACTGAGAAACCCATTGCATTAACCAAGCGGAAATCATAGCGGCTACCGTCCCCACGATATATCCCATAATGGCAAGCATCACTCCTACTGATGCCAGCGAAGGATGAAAAGCTGCTGCCACAATCGGTGCAGAAGCGGCTCCACCTACATTTGCCTGACTTCCTACTGCCAAAAAGAAAAAAGGTGCACGAATAGCCTTGGCAACCAAGATTAATAAAAGAGCATGAATACTCATCCATATTAATCCGATTAGAATCAAACCCGGATTCTTTAAAATTTCTCCCAAATCCATTTTCATTCCGATAGTAGCTACAAGAATATAGATGAAAACACTCCCGATTTTTGAGGCGCCGGCACCTTCATAATTCCTGATTTTTGTAAAAGAAAACAAGATTCCGAAAAGAGTAGATAAAGAAATCAACCAAAAAAACGGAGAGGCAAAAGAAGAAACAAAAGAAGATTTATCGGCGATAAGAGGAATATTTTCTTTTAAAAAATCCGAGATAATTCCGGATCCCCAAAAAGCAATACCCACGGCAAAAAAAGTAATGCCCAACATTTCCATATAATCAGTAAGTGTAGGAATACGTTCAACCTTCTTTGAAAAATTAATAATTTTTTGTTTCAATTCTTCAATGGCAGAAGTGTCTGCTTTTAGCCATTTATCAATTTTTTGACTACGCGGAATACCCAATAACAGAATAGCCATCCAAATATTTGCCACAAAAATATCTACCAATACGGTCGCTCCGTATTTTTTTATATTGTACTCAAAGATTTCCAACATAGCCGCTTGGTTCGCTCCTCCTCCGATCCAACTTCCTGCGAGGGTCGATAAACCTCTCCAGAGAGCATCATGTCCGGTTCCCGCCACTGTATCCGGAGAAATAGTTCCTACGATATACAAAGCAATAGGACCACCGATAACAATCCCCAGTGTGCCCGTAAAAAACATGATCAATGCTTTTGGGCCCAAACGAAAAACCCCTTTCAGATCTACACTTAGAGTCATTAAAATCAAGGATGCAGGCAGTAACAACCTGCTGGCGATATAATACAAATTAGAATGATGAACAATTTCCTTTCCGTTTTTAATTTCAACCCATTCATTGGCAATAATTCCGGTTGAAGTCAAAACAGCCGGCAATACGTATGCCAAAAGTAGTGAGGGAACGATTTTGTAAAACTTTTCCCAAAAACCACCTTTAATATGACTGGTATAGAAAATCAAAGCCAAAAGTCCCATTAAAAGACCGAAAACTACAATATCGTTAGTGAAAACCGGGGGATTGTGATGCATCATTAATTTTTTTCTGATTGAAGCACAAATATATTAAAAAGTAATTAGTTAAAAAGTTTGTTATTTTAATATGTCTTATATATCTTTGATTGATACAAACTAGAAACCGAATTAAAATGATAAACAAAACGACTTACCATTTTCTTTTTTTATTAAGCTTCATCAGCTTTTCACTTCAAGCTCAGAACATTAGAATGCTCATTCCTTCTGAAATTGATAAATCTACTGAGGCCGAAATGAAAGAAATGGGTTCATTGTTGAATGCAAAAGATATTTATAGCCCGGATACTCTTTCAATAAATGATGCTGTTATCCAATTTAACGGGGGGTGTACCGGAGAGATAGTCTCTCCCCAAGGGTTGATTTTTACCAATCATCATTGTGGTTACGGAGCAATACAAGCTCATTCTACTTTTGAACATAATTATATAAAAGAGGGATTTTGGGCCAAGGACCAAAAAGATGAACTCCCCAATCCCGGCATGTATGTAACCTTTGTCAGAAAAATCACTGAAGTAACCGATGATGTTTTCAAAGGTGTAAAAGAAAACATGGATGAAAACATCAAAAAAAATATCATCCGTAAAAATATCAATAAGCTTAAAGAAACACTTCCGCGTAAAGAATGGCAGGAAATAGATATACGTCCTTTTTATGCCGGCAATAAATATTATGCCTTTACAATTGAAAATTATAAAGATATACGTTTGGTAGGAGCACCGCCTTCTTCCATAGGAAAATTCGGTGCCGATACAGATAACTGGATGTGGCCCAGACATACAGGCGATTTTTCTATTTTCAGGATTTATGCCGATAAAAATAACAGACCGGCAGAATACAGCCCGGACAATGTGCCTTATAAAACCCAAAGCTATTTTAAAATCTCTCTTGACGGTGCTCAACCCGGTGAATTCTTTCTTGTATATGGTTTTCCCGGTCGAACACAAGAATATTTACCTTCAATAGCCGTTGAAAAAAAGGTGGAAATTATCAATCCGGCCAGAATTGAAATCAGAGAGAAAACATTGGAAGTAATGGATCGTTTTATGCAAAAAAACGATACGGTTAAATTAAAATACACTGCAAAATATGCACGCATAGCCAATTATTGGAAAAAATGGATTGGAGAAACGCAAGGAATCAAAAAATCAAATGCCATAGAAAAGAAAAAAGCTTTTGAAAAAAAGTTTTTGGAGGAAGCCAAAGCTCAGGATTTAGATGCCTCCTATCAGAATATATTTAATGTCTTTGATGATTTATACGCACAAGTTACAGATCCCGAACTTGCCAGAAATTATTTTATAGAAACTTTTTATCTAAATAATGATCTTCTCAAGAGAGCTTTGCAATTATATAATCTAGAAACTATTTATGAACGCAAAGGAAAAAATGCATATAAAGAGGCGGCAGAAAAAATAAGCAAGCAAATCGCCTCCAGTTTTTCTAATTATGACCCACAGGTAGACAAAGAAATTTTTAAAACTTTGTTGAAATTATACCAAGAAAAAATGCCGGAAAAATACCTTAATTCCGAACTAAAAAATAAGGATATCGATGCACTTGCTGATCAAATTTATGAAAACTCTCTTTTAAACAATCCTGAAAAAATTCAAAAGTTATTAAAAAGAAATCCAAAAAAATTTATTAAGACTATAGATGATGACTCCGGCTATGTTTTTGCAAAAAAAATCATTGATACCTATTACAAAAAAATTGCTCCCGATTATGCTCAATTAAGAGAAAAAATCAATGAAGTGCAAAAAAAATACGTGACCGGAATTATACAAACAGCAGGAAAACTTCCAAATCCCGATGCGAATGGAACTCTAAGAGTAACTTACGGAGTAATAGAAGGTTATGAACCCAGAGATGCCGTATATTATTTCCCTGTTTCCCACTTGAAAGGAGTAATGGAAAAATATATCCCGGGAGATTATGAATTTGATGTGCCCAAAAAATTAATTGAATTATATATTAAGAAAGATTATGAACCTTATTCTACCAACGGAAAAATGCCTGTGGACTTCCTGGGATCTGCTCATACTACCGGGGGAAACTCCGGCTCACCCGCAATAAATAAAGAGGGAGAGCTAATTGGCATAAACTTTGATAGAGTATGGGAGGGAACCATGAGTGACCTTTTCTATGATAAAAAAATTAGTAGAAATATTATGGTAGATATACGATATGTATTATTTATTATCGATAAATTTGCCAATGCAAAAAGATTAATTAACGAATTACACATAACTAAATAATCATGAAACACACTGCCCGCTTATTTACTTTATTATTGGTGTTTAGCTCCTCTTTTTTATATTCTCAAACAAAGAGTTTATATGATTTCGGGCAAGAAATTTTTGAATTGCTCAAATCAGATAAAGCGGAAAATATTCTTAATTATTCTAAAGAAACGGATATTGATAAAAATGCCGCTATCCTTGAATCTTTTTTAAATACCAAGGACCAACTGCAAAATATAGCCCCTCTTGATTCCTTTAGCTATTTTAATACAGTGGAAGGAAAACATAATAAATTATATATTATACTTAAAAAAGATAAAAATTTTTACATTATAAAAACCACGAGGGGCTCTGATTTTTCCATTGCGGGTCCTTTTCAATTAATTCGTGGTAACATGGATAAACAACTTGCCCTGGGAGAAAAAATTTATAAGTCAAAATGTTTTGCTTGCCACAGTATCGAAGGACGTGGAAGTGTAGGACCTAATCTTACAGACATGTATTGGAAATACGTTGATTCCGAAGAAGATTTATATGATGTTATTGCCAATGGAAAAAAGGGAACGATGATGATGGCATACAGTAATTATTTATCTCCCGAAGAGTTACAAGCTGTCTACACTTATTTAAAAACCTTGATAGGCAAGAAGGTTAAATATGGGAAAAAACCCGAGGGCGAAAAAAAAGAAATTCATTTTAAAATATTTTAACATTTTTTTATAAGTAAAAAATTAAATAAATTTGCAACATCAAAATCATGAATATGAAAATAAAACAATACCTTTTCTTGCTATTAGCTATCTGGACGCTAAACGGAATACATGCACAAATAAATAATTTTGATGACTTTATTATCAAAAACGAGGAATTAAAAATGCTCACCGTCAGAATTGCAAAAAACTATATAATGACCGGAGTTCTTCCCGCCAATAAAAAAATCAGAGCCGAATATGAAGCGGATCAAAACAAATTCAATGACATCATTGTAAGCCTTACTGAAAAAGCCCCCAATGAAGAAATTGAAATTGAACTTCAAAAATTGAGTCTCTCTTGGATGATGCTCGACAGGATTATCAAAAGAAAATATGATATCCTAGCTGCTTCAAAAGTACTTGACTATAGTGATAAGATGGTGGAAGAAATCGACAATATCACCAATATGGTCATGAAAACCACCAAGAAAAAATCAGTGCGGTTACTCAAAGCAAGTTCCGACGGACGTATGTATTCACAAAGATTATTACTTTATTATATAGCTAATAAAGTAAAAATCAGAAACAAAAATGTAAAAATCCGTTTTGAAGATTCCAAAGAAAAACTATACGGAATCATCCAACTCTTGAGCAAAGAAGCAGAAACTGATCCCGATTTAAAAGCCGATGAAGGTTTTCAACTATATATTGACATGATTAAAGACAGTTATGGTAAAGTGCGTAAAACACTTACTTTAAAAGCAAAAGTGCATGCATTAACTGCCAACCTTATAGTAAACCAATTGACTGAAAACTTTGATTTGCTTACAAATATGATTTATGAGAAGTTTAACGGATAATAATTAAACTACTCTTCACTTATTTTTAACCAAACCAACCATACTATGTATAAATCTGAAATTACGGGTCTGGGGATGTATGTGCCGGAAAGAATTGTAACCAATGACGAACTTTCCCAATACATGGATACCAATGACCAATGGATACGTGAAAGAACAGGAATAGAACAAAGAAGATGGGTCACTCCCGGAGATGGTAATTCCACTTCAACTATGGCGGCAAAAGCTTCCAAAATAGCATTGGAAAGAGCCGGATTGACTCCTAAAGATATCGATATGATTGTATTTGCCACTTTGAGTCCCGATTACTATTTCCCGGGCTCAGGAGTGTTATTACAAGATTTGTTGGATTTTGACAATATTCCCGCCTTAGATGTTCGAAACCAATGTTCTGGCTTTGTATATGCCTTGGCAACCGCCGACCAATTTATAAAAACCGGAATGTATAAAAATATTTTGGTAGTAGGTTCCGAAGTTCAATCTCCGGGTTTGGATTTAAGCACACGAGGAAGGGGTATCTCTGTAATCTTTGGTGACGGTGCAGGCGCATTGGTTCTAAGCAGAAGCAAAGGAGATAGTGAAATTCTTTCCAATCATTTGCATTCTCAAGGAAAATATGCCAAAGAATTATCCAATCTCCATCCCGGATGTAACGTGCCTCCTAAAAAATTGGTGGAAGATTGGGATCCAAACGACTTTTCTTATTATCCCTATATGAACGGGAACTTCGTTTTTAAACATGCTGTTACCCGTTTTCCTGAAGCTATTATGGAAGGTTTAAATGCAAATAATTTAACTCCTGCAGATATAGACTTACTAATACCTCATCAGGCCAATTTGCGCATTTCACAATTTGTTCAAAAGAAATTAGGCATGAAAGACGAACAAATTATGAATAATATTCAACGCTATGGAAACACCACAGCTGCTTCTATCCCTATTGCTATGACAGAAGCTTGGGAGCAAGGAAGAATAAAAAAGGGAGACTTGATAGTAACCTCTGCCTTCGGTAGCGGGTTTACCTGGGGATCCAATATTATACGATTCTAAGTTTAAGCCTCAAAAATATACTCGGAAGCCATCCCGAACTAAGTTCGGGATGGCTTCTTAGTATATAAAGTTTTATTCTTAAATTTGTATCAAAATAAATAATATGAAGAAAATAATATATTTGATTAGCTTTATCCTTGTATTGACTGCCTGCAATAACACACAAAAAGAACGTGAAGCTACAGAAAAAAAATCAACTGAAATTAAAGTGAAAAACCCCAAAGAAAATAATATTAAACAAAAGGTGGAACAATATGCCAAAGTGAAGCTTACTACCGATATGTCAAAATTAAACGACAATGAAAAGAAAGTATTGGTACACTTAATTAAAGCTACGGAGTATATGAACCCCATTTTTTGGCAACAAACTTATGGTGATAAAGAAGAACTCTTGAAAAAAGTTAATGATCCCTATACCAAAGAATTTATTGAAATTAACTACGGACCTTGGGATCGTCTGGATGATAACAAACCTTTCATAGAGGGCGTGGGACCTAAACCTGCCGGTGCCAATTTTTATCCCAAAGATATGACCAAAGAAGAATTTGAAAATGCCGATCTACCCGACAAAACAAGTCAATATACTCTTATCAGAAGAAATAAAGAAGGGAAATTATATACCATTCCTTATCATGAAGCTTATGCGAAATATCTCAAACCGGCTTCCGAAGAACTTTTGAAAGCCGCACAATATACCGAAAATCCTCAATTTAAAACCTATTTGCAACTACGCGCAAAAGCTTTGTTAAATGATGAATTCAGACCCAGTGATATGCAATGGATGGATATGAAAGATAACCATCTGGATGTAGTAATAGGCCCCATAGAAAATTATGAAGATCAATTGTATAATTATAAAACCGGATATGAAGGAGTAGTATTGGTAAAGGATATGGATTGGAGCAAAAAACTGGCTCATTTTATTCAATTCCTTCCCGAATTACAAGAAAAATTACCGGTAGAAGACAAATACAAACAAGAAAAACCCGGAACCCGTTCCGATTTGAATGCATATGATGTATTATATTATTCCGGAGAAGCCAATACCGGAGGAAAAACAATAGCCATTAACCTTCCTAATGATGAAGAAGTTCAACTCAAAAAAGGAACTAGAAGATTGCAGTTGAAAAATGTAATGAAAGCAAAATTCGATCGTATTTTGGTGCCTATTGCCAATGTTTTAATTGATTCGACCCAAAGAAAACATATTAAATTCGATGCTTTCTTTGCAAACACCATGTTTCATGAAGTTGCTCACGGTTTGGGAATAAAAAATACCATTAACGGAAAAGGAATGGCTCGAACAGCTTTAAAAGAAACCTATTCCACTATTGAAGAAGGAAAAGCGGATATATTGGGTTTATATATGGTTGACCAGTTACAAAAGAAAGGGGAACTTGACGGGGATATCAAAGATTATATGACTACTTTTATGGCAAGTATTTTCCGTTCGGTACGTTTTGGAGCTGCCGATGCACACGGAGTAGCCAATATGATCCGTTTCAACTATTTTAAAGATCATGGAGCTTTTACTCGAAATGAAGACGGTACATACAAAGTCAACTATGATAAAATGTATGATGCGATGAAATCCCTTTCCTCTCTTATCCTTACTTTACAAGGAAACGGAGATTATGATCAAGCGCTCATTCTTATCAAAGAAAAAGGCGTGGTTTCTCCTCAATTGCAAAAAGATTTGGAAAGACTAAACGAAGCCAATATTCCCGTTGATATTATTTTTGATCAAGGGATAGAAACCTTGGGATTGCAAAATTTGTAAATTTCATATTATATAACCCGAATGAAAAGTATCTTAAAAAAAGAAATCATTCAATTTTTCTCATCACCCATAGGAGTCATTTCTATGGGTATATTCTATCTGCTCAGCGGTTTATTTCTTTGGGTGATACAAGGAGATTATAATATTACGGAGCATCGTTTTGCCGATTTGTTACCTTTTTTTGAATTGGCTCCATGGATACTCATCTTTGTAATGTCTGCCATCAGTATGAAAAGTTTCTCCGAAGAATATAAAACAGGGACTATCGAAACTTTACTGACCAAGCCTATTTCTGTCAAAGAAGTGATTGCCGCTAAATTTTTGGCTGTATGGATTATAGGGATTATTATGTTGATACCGAGTTTTGTCTATGTATGGACAATTGCTCATTGGACACAACAAGGTCAAAGTATTGAATGGGGAATTATTTTCGGGAGTTATCTCGGACTGATTTTCCTTATCGGTGTTTTTTCAGCTATCGGGATATTCTCTTCCCTTCTGTTTACAAGTCAGGTAAATGCCTTTTTAACAGCTCTTTTTCTGATGTTTCTTTTGTATTACGGCTTGGAAGGAATTGGCAATTTTAACCTTTTCGGATCCCTTGATTATTGGATTCAAAAAGCAAGTTTAAAATTTCATTATAATAATTTTATCAAAGGCCTTATTAAACTTTCGGATATTTTTTATTTTCTAAGCATTATTGTGATTTTTATAAGTAGTGCAAATTATGTTATTCACCAAAAACAAAAATAATTATGGTCAATTTTGTAGCATACAATCCCGTAAAACTCTATTTTGGAAAAAAAGTAATTGAAAAACTCCCCGGTGAAATAATACCTTATGGAAAAAAAGCATTGATAATAACCGGAAAAGGGAGTATAAAAAAATTGGGTTATTATGATGAATTGACCAATCTTTTGGATAAATCGGGAATTGAATATATAGAATATGCGGGGATCAAACCCAATCCGGTTGTGGAAGATGTTGAAAAAGCTGCCGAGTTAGCCCAAAAAGAGAATATCGATTTTATCATTGCTATGGGAGGAGGAAGTGTCATTGATACGGCAAAGGTAGTTAGTATAACGGCCGGAAGTGATTTGCCTGCTTGGAAACTGATGAAAAAAGAGGTCTCCCCTACTGCTGCAATTCCTTTGTTTTCCATCCTGACTTTGGCTGCTACGGGTACTGAAATGAATGCTGCGGCAGTTATTCAAAATCATAAAACCCAAGAAAAAATCGGTCTTTTTCATCCTTTAATGTACCCCAAGGCCTCTTTTCTTGATCCTTCCTATACAATTTCGGTACCAAAAGACCCAACTGTAAATGGCATTATTGATCTTACCGCTCATAGCTTGGAAGCCTTTTTCGGAGATGGAGATGCTCCCCTCTCCGACCGTTTGGCCGTTGCCAATATCTTGGAAGCATTTGATTATTCCAATGACCTATTGAAAGATTTGACCAATTATGATTTACGTGCACGTATGATGTGGAATGCCACTATTGCAGAAAACGGCACAATTATGCATGGAAGAGCGGCAACCGGGGATTGGGGAACACATGCGCTTGCTCATCATATTTCTTTGCTTTGGGATACTCCGCACGGGCAAACACTTTCTATTGTTTTTCCGGCTTGGATGAAAGTAATGAAAGAAGAAATTCCGCATCGTATAGTAAAACTCGGCCAATTGCTCACCGGGCAGAAAGAAATATCTGCCGATGATACAATTGCTATTTTCGAAATGTTTTTTAAAGCCTTGGGAGCCCCGCTTAAAATGAGTGAAATCGGGTTAAACGACAAAGACAAAAAAGAATTACTCCATTTATGGAAACAAAATAAACCCACAGGCTTAAATATCAAGATGAATGAAAATCATTATGAAAAAATAATCGAATTAATATGAGCGGAAAGAAACGAAATATTATCTTTCTCCTAGCCGGTTTGTTGTTCCTAAATCTCTTGATGGATAAATTTGTGAAAGTGCAATGGGATTTAACCTCAGACAAACGCTATACACTTTCGCAAGCAAGTAAACAAGTGATTCAAAATGTTCAGGAACCTACTGAAATTATTATTTTTTTGAAAGGAGATTTCCCGGCTTATTTCCAAAAATTAAAAAATGAAACCGCAAATCTTTTAAATGATTTCAAAGAGAGCAATTCCAAGATAGATTTTATATTCATTAATCCGCTTGAAAAAGGGGATGCATATATAAAAGAATTGATAAAAAAGGGAATGGAACCTTCACGTGTAAGCGTAAAAAAATCGGGGAAATTAGAACAAATTATGATTTTTCCTTGGGCCGTTATAAAACAAGGAAAAAACGAAATTATCGTCCCTTTACTTTCGGATTCTTTTTCAAATAGCCCGGAAGAACAAATACAAAAAAGCATTGAAGGATTGGAGTACCGCTTTGCCAATGCCTTGCATTTGGCACAACAAAAAAAAGAAAAAAAGATTGCCGTTTTAAAAGGAAACGGTGAGCTTGACGACCTTCATTTGGCTGATTTCTTACACAGTCTTGGCAAGAAATACCGTTTGGCCCCTTTTACGTTGGATAGTATAGAAAGCCATCCGCAAAAAACTTTGAAGGATTTACAATTTTTTGACCTTGCCATTATGGCAAAACCTATGGAGAAATTTACCGAAAAGGAAAAATACACACTTGATCAATTTATCATGTCCGGTGGAAAAATATTGATGTTAATTGATGGGGTAAAAGCACATAAAGACACTTTGATGTATCATGGCAAAACCTATGCGTTGAATGCGGAATTGAATCTCACGGATTTATTATTTTCTTATGGAGTTCGTATCAATCCGCAATTGGTCAAAGATCTGGTGGCAGCTCCCGTCGTATTAAAAGTGGGTGAAGTGGGTAACCGGCCGCAATTGGAACAATTTCCTTGGTTTTATAGTCCGTTGATTCGTCCCGAGCAAGACAATCCGGTAGGAAAAAATGTGGATATCGTTATGCTTGATTTTGCCAGTCCTATGGATACGCTCAAAAACGGAATTAAAAAAACAATCCTTCTAAAAACTTCTCCCAAAACCCAACTGGTAGGTGTTCCGGTGGAAATAAACTTCTCGGAAATAGGAAAAAAACCGGATCTCAATAAATTTAAGGCGGGACAACAAATTTTCGGTGTTCTATTGGAAGGAAATTTTTCATCGGCATATAAAGGAAGAATAAAACCTTTTTCCTATCGAAAACATAGAGATAATAAAAAGAATGCTATGATTGTTATTTCGGATGGTGATATTATAAAAAATCAAACAGATAAAAACCGTCCATTGGAACTGGGTTTTGACAAATGGAGTAAGATGAAATATGACAACAAACTTTTCTTGATGAATGCGGTAGATTATTTGCTTGACAGCTCCGGGTTGACACATCTAAAAAATAAGAAAATTAAATTTGTATTATTGGATATGAATAAAGTAACAGCAGAACAATTTTATATTCAATTTATCAATTTTGTCTTTCCGCTTTTATTTATCGGACTAACCGGTTATCTGTTTTTTTATTATCGTAGAAGAAAATATGCAAAATCCGCTTAATTTTTTTCGCTTTATCTTTGCATAAAAGAATATATATTTTATGATTGATTTTTTAATGATTAAATATCTTATCGGTTTTTTTATAGTAGCTATTGCAGCCTATGAAATTGCCAAATTCCTCCAAAAAAAAATCAATTTTCCATTAATTACCGGTTTAATTCTTACCGGGATTTTGGCAGGTAGTTCCTTACTTAATTTTATCCCTGAGAGTGCATTACCCAAATTAAACTTTCTAAATGAAATTTCTTTAGCCATTATAGCCTTTTCAGCCGGAGCCGAACTTCATTTGGAAGACTTGCGCAGTAGAATGAAGAGTATCAAATGGATGACTATCGGGCAACTGGTAATTACTTTTGTTTTGAGTACGGTTTCTGTGTACTATCTATCGGACTATATTCCTTTTATGAAAGATTTTTCTCCAATAATAAAATGGAGTATTGCTATGCTTTTTGCTACTATTTTTGTAGCCCGTTCTCCCTCATCAGCCATTGCTGTAATTAATGAGATGCGAGCCAGAGGCCCTTTTGTTAAAACTTCGATGGGAGTAACCGTAATTAAAGATGTATTGGTAATTATTCTTTTTGCCATTGTTTTTTCTATTGTAAAAGCTGTTGTTAACGGAGAAGCTTTAAACCTTAATTTTCTTATTATTCTTTTTTTTCAATTAGCACTTTCTTTTGCATTGGGATATGTATTTGGAAAAATTCTCGAGCTAATTCTCAAAACCAACCTATCATTTGGATTTAAAGCCGCTCTTATCATTCTGACCGGTTATAGTATTTATTTACTAAACCATTTAATCAAACATCAAGCCGAAGGCATGGGAATCCATTTTGAAGTCGAGCCCCTTTTAATAGCGATTATGGCGAGTTTTTATGTAACTAACTACACAAAATACAATCATGAATTTGAACAAATTCTCTTTAAAATAAGCCCGTATATTTATATTATTTTCTTTACATTGGTAGGAGACAGTTTGTCCCTTCCCACGCTGTTCAAGGTAATAGAAATTGCATTGATTTTATTCTTGGTACGCCTTGTAGGTTTGATTTTAGGAGGTTATTTTGGAGTTTGGGCGGCAAAAGACGATAAAAAATACGCTAAAATCGCTTGGATGCCTTATGTCACACAAGCAGGAGTGGCTTTGGGATTGGCTACATTGGTTTCAAATACTTTTCCTGAATGGGGACATGAATTTGAAACCATGATTATTGCGATTATCGTTTTAAACCAACTCATCGGCCCTCCTTTATTTAAATGGGCCATAAAATATGCCGGAGAAGCACATACCAAAAAAGATTTTGAACCCGCTACCAAAGAGCATCATGCCGTTATTTTCAGCCTGGACAGCATTTCCCTTGCCTTGGCTCATTTATTAAAAGACAAAGGTTGGGGAGTGAAAATAATTACTACCCAAAAAGTACCTGAAAACAGTGAAATCGAAATTCTACATATACCCGAATATAACAAAGAAAATATATCCAAAATAGATTTGGGAAGTCCGGACAGTGTTATTTTGCTCTATCCCGATGACGAAAGAAATTTTGAAATCGCCGAATGGGTATATGAAAAGGTTGGTTCACCCAATATCATTACACGGATAAATTCGGGCACAAATGCCCATAAATTCAAAGAAATAGGTGTAAAAATTATCGAACCCACCGCAGCCATGATCAATCTTATGGATCACATGGTTAGAGCCCCCGAAGCCACCAATATTTTATTGGGAATGGATAACAATCAAGACACTATTGATGTGGAAGTGAGAAATCCGGATATGATGGGATTGCGTATTCGAGATCTGCATTTGCCGCAAGATGTGATTATACTTTCTTTAAAACGAAGAGGAAATACAGTAATTACACATGGATATACCCAACTGAGATTGGGAGATATTTTAACTTTTGTAGGCTCTAAAGAAAGCTTGAACAAAGTACGCTTGAAATTTGAATATTTATAAAATGAAAAAATTAGGCTTAATCGGTTATCCCTTATCCCACTCTTTTTCAAAAAAATATTTTGAAACCAAATTTCATAATGAAAAAATCCCGGGTTATTCTTATGAACTTTTTGAGTTGAAAAATCTCGATACATTTCCCCTTATCCTAAAAAAAAATCCCTGTTTAACCGGTTTAAATGTAACTATTCCTTACAAAGAAAAAATACTGGATTATGTAGATGAAAAAGATCCCATAGTAGAAGAAATAGGTGCAGCCAATACTTTGAAAATAATCAACGGAAAAATCAAAGCCTTTAATACGGATGTAATAGGTTTTGAAAAAAGTTTTGTTTCAAAATTAGCTCCTTATCATAAAAGCGCATTGATTTTGGGAACCGGAGGTGCTTCCAAAGCGGTTTCATTTATTTTAAAAAAACTTTCCATTCCACATCTTTTTGTATCGAGAAATCCCCAAAATGAGAATACAATCGGATATCATGAAATTGATGAGAACCTAATGAAAAATTACACGATTATTATTAATACCACCCCATTGGGAATCTATCCGGAAATGGAGAAAAAACCGGAAATACCCTATAAATGGGCAGGAAAACAACATTATTTTTACGATTTAATCTATAATCCTTCCCTAACACTCTTCCTAAAAGAAGCGGAATTAAGAGGCGCTACAATATCTAACGGACTGAATATGTTAAAGTTACAAGCAGAAGAAGCCTGGAAAATATGGACTGATAAAAATTAGTCGTATTTCAAAAAAAATTGTTAAATTTCGCACTTAAATAAACATTAGTAAAATCATTGTTATGATAGAAGAAAGAAACGAAAACCTGCCACAAGCAGACGGAATGAATGAGCAAGAAAATGCTCCCGCGGAAAAGAAATCTGAAACTGCTGAAAATACCGAGCCGAAATTACTTTCGGAGGGGAAAGAAAATCTGACTGAAAAATCTGTCGATGAGGTAGTCGATGAGATTGAACAACAAATGGCTTCGGATTCTGAGCATCATGAAGAAGAAGAACAGGAAGAAAAAATTCCCAAATTAATTTATTCTGCATTAGAACCGGAAAAACTTTATGAGGAAGCCAAACAGCTCATTGAAAACAATCCGGTACAAAAAATAAAATCACATATAGACGAAATCAAGTCAGCTTTTGAAGATAAAATTGAAGCCTTAAAAGAAAAACTCGAACAAGAAAACGAAGAAGTAGTAAGGTTGGACATTGAAAAGGATTTTTGGGCATTGATCAATGATTATAAAAAGAAACTCAGAGCTTATAGGGCTGAAATTCAGGAAAAATTAGAAAACAATCTGGAAAGACGAAAAGCAATTATTGAAGATTTAAAAAAACTCATCGATTCTACCGAATATACTTTTCAGCAACGCCTTAAAAAATTCAAAGAAATACAAAAATCATGGCGTACTGCCGGTCCTATTCCCAGTAATGCATACCGCGATTTATGGAACACTTATAAACATCATGAAGAACGTTTTTATGATCTTCTCGATTTAGACAGAGAATACAGGGATAAAATTTTTGAACAACATCTCGAAGAAAAAAAAGCCATTATTGAAGAGGCAAAAAAATTACTGGATGAAAAAGATATCCATTATATTTTTGTCGAACTTCAAAAATTACATAAGAAATGGAAAGAAGAAACCGGCCCTGTTTCACAAGAACATAGAGAAAGTATCTGGGAAGAATTTAAATCCGTTACCAAACAAATCCACGATAAAAGAAGGGAATTTTACAAAAAATTGAAAGAACAATTTAATGATAACCTAATTAAAAAACAGGAAATCATAAACAAATTAAAAGAAATTTCCGAAGAACTTCCTGACAATCATAAAGACTGGCAGCAAGTAATCAAAAAGGTAGAAAGCCTCCGCGAAGAGTTTTATCAATTGGGATTTGTACCTAAAAAAAACAGAGAAGAAATATGGTCTTCTTTCAAGGAAACTTTAAAAAATATCAATAAACAAAAAAATAATTTTTATAAGAGCTTAAAAGAACTTCAAAAAGAAAATTTGGAGAAAAAGCAAGCCTTGATTAAGATTGCGGAGGAATGGAAAGATAGCGAAGACTGGGAAAATGCGACTAAAAAATTCAAAGAAATCCAGGAAGAATGGAAAAAAATAGGCCATGTTCCGAGAAAAGTTTCAGATAAAATATGGAATGAATTCCGGACTCATTGCAATTACTATTTTGATCGCTATCACGAACATATTAAAGAAGAAAAAAACCACGAATTTGAAATTTTCTTCAAGAAAAAAGAATACCTGCAAAATCTAAAAGAAAAATTCCGAGAACTCCCGGAAGATCATAATTTCACAATAGAGGATATCAAAAAAATCCAACAGGAATGGCATGATATGGGATTTGTACCCCGCAATAAACAATATATCAATGCCAAATTTAACAAGTTTATAAATAGCTTATTTGACAAATTGCATATAGATAAACGGGAATTATCTTTTATTAAGTTTAAAAATCAAGTAGACGAGTATTTGAAAAATGAGAACTTCTATAAGTTAGACAGTGAAAAACGCTATGTAAGACAAAAAATAGAAGGTATTGAAAAAGAAATTCAACAATTGGAAAACAACAGTATGTTTATCAAATCTTCCGATTCCAATAACTTGTTTAAAAAAGAAGTAGAAAAAAATATCAGAAAGAATAAAGAGATTCTTGATTTTTGGAAAAAGAAAATGGACTATTTAAATAGGTTGGAATACTAAACCATGCAGAGATTTTGGGTATATATATTTCTTTTGAATATCTTTTTTGTAAAAGGCCAAGATTTGGATATTTATAAAAAAGACGTCAATAGCAATTTTAAATTTCCTGCTATTCCCACTGAAATGACTTACGGAGAGTTTAAAATTCTCAGTACCAACCTACGCATGCAGGATATAGGAATTGCCATGATTTTTCCCGGACATGTACATTTTAAAATAGGTGAACAAAAAACCGGTTACTATATTGCCGGTGCCCGAGTGGCCGGATATGCAGGTCTAATCTATATGAGTGCAAAAGGACAATCCATTTACAAAACGATCTTTGAGAGCAGTGCATCGATTGAAGTTTCTACCGGAGACCAAATTATCAGTTACGGAAGTTTGTTATTGATTGGCGGTTCATTCCTGTATGATTGGATTCATGGAAAATATATATTGGAAGAAAAACAAAACCAAATACGTTACAAATATTCAAAGAAACGTATTAAAACAGGATTTTCTTTTATCCGGAGTAATCAAAAATTATATCCCGGAATAGATTTTAAATACACATTTTAAGAGAGATAAACAAAAAAATAATTGTATAATAAGACTTAAAAATTTATCTTTGCCGAACGTAAAATTGAAAATGAACGAAAAATTAAAGAAGAATGCGAAATAAAGGACTAGTATTAGTATTTGCCGGACTTTTAGCAATGCTAAGTATTTACCAATTGACTTTTACATTTAAAAGTAATCAAATCCGTAAAGAAGCAAAAGCTTATGCTCAAGGAGATCATCAAAAAGAAAAAGAATATCTGGACTCGGTAGCCAATAAGCCCGTGTTTAGCCTTCTCGGAGCTGATTTTACTTACAATGACTTGAAAAACAGAGAGATGAATCTCGGATTGGACCTCAAAGGAGGGATCAATGTGATTCTTCAAGTATCTGTAAAAGACATCTTGAAAAATTTGGCTAACCACACGGATAATCCGGTTTTTAACCAAGCCTTGGAAAAAGCTTCCGAAATGCAGAAAAACAGCGACAAACCTTATGTCGAATTGTTTTTTGAAGCCTTCGATCAAATTAACAAAGAAAACGGAAATAAAGCAAAACTTAGTGATCCCGATATTTTTGGAAATAGAAATCTTTCGGATGAAGTAAGCTTCAACATGTCTGATGATGAAGTAAAAGATGTGATTCGTAAAAAAGTGGATGATGCAATGCTAAGTGCATTTGAAGTTTTGCGAAAAAGAATTGACAAATTCGGAGTAACTCAACCTAATATCCAACGATTGGGAAAATCCGGTAGAATTTTAGTGGAACTTGCAGGAGCCAAAGATATTGAGAGAGTAAAAAAATTATTGCAAAGTACCGCTCAATTAGAATTCTGGCAAACCTATAACGCCGATGAGGTTCTTCCCTATTTTCAACAATTAAATGCTTATTACCAACAAAACTTGCCCAAAGAAAATGCTGAAAAAGATGCGGACAGTTTATTGGTAGATCAAAAACAAGAAAATCCTTTATTTCAATATTTACAACCCGGCAATTTTTCTCGTGTAGGAATAGCCAAAGTAAAAGATATGGACAAAATCAACAAAATGTTGAATAGTCCCGAAGCAAAAAAATTACTCCCCGATAATTTAAAAAATGTTAAATTCTTATGGGGAAAACCCGATAAAGAAAGTGGAACGGTTTATTTATATGCCATCAAAGGAAACAGAGAAAATATTCCTCCTCTGGGCGGTGATGTAATTGTGGATGCACAACAAACTTTTGACACCTACAGTCACCCTGCCGTAAGCATGCAAATGAACAGTAAAGGAGCCAAAATCTGGGAAAAAATGACCGATGAAGCTTTCCGTAATAAAAATGGAATTGCCATTGTATTGGACAATATTGTCTATTCGGCTCCCGGTGTGACAACCGGCCCTATCTCGGGAGGAAGATCGGAAATTACAGGGAATTTCAGTATTGAAGAAGCAAAAGATTTGGCCAATGTATTGAGAGCAGGTAAATTACCCGCAAAAGCGGATATTGTTCAATCTGAAATTGTTGGACCTTCATTAGGGAAACAAGCAATTGAAGGTGGAAAATTATCCTTTATCTTTGCTTTTATTCTTATTTTCTTATGGATGGTTGCCTACTATGGAAAAGCCGGTCTTGCCTCTGATATCGCCCTATTGCTAAACATTCTATTTATATTTGGAATCCTTGCCAGTTTAAATGCCGTTCTTACCTTACCCGGTTTGGCAGGTATCGTATTGACCGTAGGTATGGCAGTAGATGCAAACGTACTTATTTTTGAGCGTATCCGTGAAGAATTGAAAAAAGGAAAAAATCTGTATGAAGCCATAGATGACGGATTTAAAAATGCTCTTTCTTCCATTTTGGATGCAAATATTACCACCTTATTAACAGGTATCATCCTTTTGGTTTTCGGAACAGGACCCATCAAAGGTTTTGCGACTACCTTAATCATAGGTATTCTTACCTCATTATTTACCGCTATTTTTATTACTCGCTATATAATCGATTGGTATGTGGCCAAAGGAAATCGTTTGACTTTTGATACAAAACTTTCCAGAAATCTATTTTCCAATTTACATATTGACTTTTTGGGGAAAAGAAAAATGGCTTATATTTTCTCCGGTGTATTAATAGTCGTAGGTTTAATCTCAATTTTCACTAACGGTTTAAACCCGGGAGTTGATTTTGTAGGAGGAAGAACATATATAGTAGCCTTCGATCAAAATGTAAATGCTGAAGAAATAAGAAATGATTTGACCAATGTATTTGTGGATGAAAACGGTCATAAAAATACTCCGGATGTTAAAAAATACGGCGGAAATAATCAATTGAAAATTACCACGAAGTATCTTATTAACGACGAAGGAGAAAAAGCCGATGAGAATGTACAAAAAGCTTTATTTAAAGGCTTGCAAAATTACTTCCCGAAAGGATATACCTATGAAGATTTCATCAGTAGTGATGAGAACAAGAAAATAGGTCGTATGCAGTCCATCAAAGTAGGGCCTACTATTGCCGATGACATTAAAAAAGGAGCATTTTATGCCGTAATCGGTTCCCTGTTAGTAGTATTCTTATATATCTTATTACGATTTAAAAAATGGCAATTTAGTGCAGGTGCGGTTATCGCCGTATTCCACGATGTTTTAATTGTATTGGGGATATTCTCTTTGACTTGGCGATTTATGCCATTCAATATGGAAATCGATCAAGCCTTTATCGCAGCCATTTTAACGGTAATCGGATATTCCTTGAACGATACTGTGGTGATATTTGACCGCATTCGTGAATTTATGAAGGAACACCATAAATGGCCATTATACAAAGTAATCAATTTGGCTTTAAACAGTACATTATCAAGAACTTTGAATACCTCATTGACCACTTTGATCACTTTAATAGCTATCTTTATCTTCGGAGGAGAAAGTATTAGAGGATTTGTATTCGCTTTGATTATCGGTATCTTTGTGGGAACATATTCCTCACTATTTATTGCAACTCCTATTATGTATGATCTAAGTAAAAAAGAAGAAGCGAAGAAAAGAGATAAATAAAATCTGTGTATTTTTTTAACATAAAAAAACGGCCTAACGGCCGTTTTTTTTTGTAATTTTAAAAGAAAAAAATGAATCCAAAAGAAATATCATTAGTACTCTCGGGCGGAGGTGCAAGAGGAATTGCCCATATTGGTGTAATCAATTACATGGAAAGAAACGGATATAAAATTAAAAACATCGGAGGGACCTCAATGGGGTCAATTGTAGGAGGTATTTATGCAGAAGGAAAATTAAAAGAGTTTGAAGAATATTTATTAAAATTGGATGCGAAGAAGATGATCCAATTATTGGATTTCTCCGTTTCAAGCCCGGGATTGATCAAAGGGGAGAAAATATTGAAAGAAATGAAACAATTTCTTCCCATTAAGCAAATCGAAAAAACACCTGTTCCCTACTTTTGTGTAGCGACCGATTTAAATGAACAAAAAGAAGTGGTCTGGCGACAAGGAGATATACTTCAAGCCATACATTCATCTTTTGCTATTCCCTTTATTTTTACTCCGGTAATTATAGAGGATAAATTACTGGTAGACGGCGGAGTGATGAATAATATTCCCATTAATCATATTGACAGAGAATTACTCACAATAGCTGTTTGCGCCAATGCAAGTATTCCTATGGACGAGGAATTAAAAAAAATCAGCCAAGCCCCTGAGAAAAAATATGAAAGTCAAAAAAATACGATCAATAAATATTTAAACAAAGTTCTGCGTCTTTTTTATGATGAGAATGAAGAAGAAAAGAAAAAACCCGGGTATTATGAAATTTTGGATAATACCTTACATATCCTGATTGAAAATAATTCAAAAAACATCATTAAAAGATATCCGCCGGATATTTTGGTAAATTTACCCAGAGAAATTGCAGGAACCTTTGACTTTCTTAAAGCCGAAGAGCTGATTAAAGCGGGAGAATATATTGCGGAAAAAGCCATAAAAGAATATTATTCATAAAGAAAAAGGGCTGAAAAACAGCCCTTTATTAATTTCTAAAAAAAAGTTTATTTCAATCTTATTTTTTCAATCTCTTCAAAGGTTTCGGGATTGATTACTTCCAAATCGATATGTTGCGATTCAATAGTGAAAAGCATCAAAGCATAAAGTGTAGAAAACTTTTTAACGGAGGAAGTCCAAGGTAATTTTTCCAATGAGTAGTAAGGAGCTCCGGCACTACCGTTGGTAATTTGAATAAAGGGTCTTTTGAGTTTTATTCTTTTTCCTGTCCAATTGTCAGGATAAATATTTGTCTTATTATCTACAATCAAACGGCTGTAATTATGTTCATCCCCGGCAAGTAAAACGACAAATTTCTCACTTTGGTTGACCAATATATCCAAAATTTGATCCCTTCTTTCGATTATCCCTTTCTCTACTGGTTTACCGGCAACATAAGGGCGAATTTCATTATTTCCATGATACCACATGTCATCTCCTGAATGGCCTGCATTCGGAAAAAGCGGGGTATGTATCGTTACAATAATATGATCAATATCTGCATCTTTTTCATATTTATCAATAGTCTTTTTCAGCCATTTCAATTGGTTATCCATTACATAACCGTGCACATTACCTGAAGTAACCGGTATATCATTTGTTGAGGAAGCATACCAATAATTGGAATTAAGTACAATCATAGCCAAATTACCATAAGTATAATCATAAACCAATTCTTTATAAGACGGAAAATCCTGACTTCGTTTTGAAGGATCGTAAATACTGCCGTCTTCAGAGATCAAATCACTAATGGGGTGTGTAAAATTCGAAGCGAATAAAGCTTCCTGACTTTCGGTTTTAAAAGGAAAACGATCGACAAAAATATGGCCGTTAAAAAAACTATGACCTTTATAACCTGTACGTTTAAAAATTCTTTCTACATTCTCATGATTTCCGGTTCCTACATATACCGGATGGTAGTACCAGTAATCCTGCACACTGTGCTTCCAATTGAGATATTGTAAGTTTATTTCATCCGGACTACCGGAATATCCATTGATCATATCACCGGTAAACTGGAAGAAAGAGGCATTACGGGCAGAAGCCAAATGAAACATTTTTTTAACCACAAAAGCATTTACTCCGTATAAATTTCTTTCTCCGCCACCTTGTCCGGCTCGACTATCGGAAGCATAGGCAAAAGTAAAAGGAGATCTGCAACCTTTTTTTTGAGCTGTTTTAAAAGAATAAGTTTCTTTCCAGTCTCCGTAGAGTACATCATAAGTATATTGCGTTCCCGGTTTTAACTGCGAAACCAAAATCTCATGATTTTTTGTAGGAACAATATCGGTATAAAAATCTTCCCCTATATTTATTTGTGAAATTTCGGGTTCACTCGTTTTGAAAGATATCACGGCACTGGTATCTGTTAATCTATTGACAAAAGGACCTTCAATTAAAGTAATATCCGGTTGAAAACGCCCTTTCCCATCTATCTTAACATTGATTTCTCCATCATAAATAATTTCTCCTTTTTCATTAATATAACGATATCCTAATATAAGTTTCTTTTTGGTTTCCCAATCTACAAAATCATATTTCCCTTTTAATTGGTTAATTCGGATTTTTGCTTTACCGTCTTTGACCTTGGAAGTTCGTTTGAAAAAAACAGGTTGAGGATATTTCACTCCCTCTATTTTTACCAAGCCATAAACAAGTTTTCCTTGTATGGCCGGGTCGTTAAAGTCAAAAGAAATACCTTCTTTGTCTCCTTTGACATCCGCTTCTACAATTTTTGTATATGTATAAAGTGGGTTTACTTTTACTTCGGGATTAAACACTTTATTTATCTTGACCCCCAATACTCCATTTTGATATTCAATATTTGAATAAACCTTAGGGATTTTTACTTTTTGCGCATTGATAATCAGTCCTATGGAAAAAAATAGCAGACTAAAAAAGAAAGTTTGTTTTTGTATTTTCATTGTATTAATATTTAAAATAAGTCAATTATATTTTATTTATTCAAAAATAAGCATTAATTTCGTTAATTGAATTATAAAAGATAAAATTATGACCGGTTATATTCTTCCATTAGGCGCCTTTGGCCCGCAACAATTGATTTTAATAGTGATTATTGTTCTTTTGTTGTTTGGGGGCAAAAAGATACCTGAACTCATGAGCGGTTTGGGAAAAGGAATCAAAGAATTTAAAAAAGCAACTTCAGAAGATGAGGTTACCACTGAAAAAAAAGACGAAGAAAAAAAGGAAGTGTAAACTTCCTTTTTTTCTTTGGAAATTTATTGATCTTTCAGTTTCATTGTTTTTAAAATGGCTTCGAGTTGTACCATATAATCTCTTTTATCCAATGCCGGAGCATAAATAAATCCTTCCCCTACTACTACTCTATTGTGTTTTTTATCAATTAAACTGTAATTGATATAAGGTCCACCCATAAAATCGTTTTTCATATTCCATAAGCCTCTTGTTTCAATAGCTTTAATATCATTAATCAATATTTCATTTTGGGAAGGAGAAATACCTTCAACGGTTTTCATATAGGTGGAATCCACAGGTCCGGGAATATAATTTTTCCCAATAGAATCTCTATATTTGGTTACCAGAGTTTTTTGCTCATTAAAATTTTGCTTTAAAGGTACTTCATATAATAAGATATCTTGTTCACCATTTTTCACATCTCTTCTAAACCAGAAAAATTTAGGTTTATGATCCACCAGAACAAAAAAATCGGGTATCTCTATACTTATTCCCAGTTCTTTTTCAATATCGGAATTGTCTCTCAAAGATTTTCGATGTCTTTTTTGAATGATCTCTATTTCAAAATTATAAATGGTATCGGTAATTTCAGGAGCTTTTTCGGCTATAAGTTTCTCCAATTCTTTTTTATTTTTCCCCTCTATAATAATAATTAATTGAGGTTTGGCATATTTATCCTTGATAATCTCCACTTTGTTTTCATTCCCTTCCTTTACAATCATTATTGTACGGTATTTTTTAAAGGAGCCTGTAAATAAATCGGGGGAAGCATGATGCAAAGTAAACATAGGTTCTTCTTGAGGTAGATCGGGGAATTCCGTAGCAAAATATTTACGGATGGTATCACCCAATTCTGTTTTCCAATCCTTATCATTCATGATCAAAAGGATATTGTTTGTCTTCCCGTTAGAGGGAGGCAATAAATTGGTTTTATCTTCTTTGCAAGAAAGCAAACTTATCATTGCAAAGAGGAAAAGAAAAATATTTTTTTTCATCATTGTATTTTTTTTAGAAAGATTCTATCAAAAACTATTCCTTAGGGAATTTCTCAGCTTTTTAATATCTTTAATGTCATTCCCGGTTTTAATTTGTCAGAACTTTTTAATTTATTCCATTTTTTAATATCCGTAACACTGGTTCTGTATCGACGGGAAATATTCCAAAGCGTATCTCCCGGTTTTACTTTGTAATAAATAAAAGATTTTTTTGAGGAAGAAACGCTTTTCTTCTTCGGGCTTCTTTTGGATGAAACGGCAATAGCATATCTGGAATAAATTTTCAGTCTTTGTCCCACTCGTAAACGGTTACTTCTCAAACGATTCCATCTTTTTATTTTTGAAACACTTACATGGTATTTACGGGCAATTTTTCCTAAATAATCTCCCGGACGCACTCGATATACAATATAATTATTGAATTTATAAAATTTGGGCAAAGGTTTTTCTCTTCTGTTGAGTTCTTTTTGCACATATTCATAAATAACAGGTTCATTGGAGACAAAAACTCCTACCAATTCCACCGGCAATTTTAAAGTATAGTTTTTGTCTTCCACATAGGGAATAATATTTAATTTATATTGTGGATTTAAAAATTCCAATTCATCCGAATTTATATGTAAGAGTTTGGAAATTTGATCGAAACTGATGGTTTTTTTGATACGAATTGTATCTGTGGCAATATAATGGAATTTATTTTTCAAATTAGTATCAATGCCATATTCATCTGCATATTCCGCCAGGAACCAAGTAGCCTGAAAAAGAGGAACATAACCCGCTGTTTCACGAGGTAAATAGGGCCGGATATTCCAATAATTTTTATATCCTCCCGATCTCCGAATAGCCTTGGTTACATTTCCTGCTCCCGAATTATAGGCTGCTAAAACCAAGTTCCAATCTTTAAACACTTTGTATAAATCTTGCATATGACGGCAAGCCGCTTCGGTGGATTGAAGAGGGTCAAACCGTTCATCCACATAGGAATTTATTTCCAGACCGTACATTTTTCCGGTTGAATACATAAATTGCCATAAACCTCCGGCTCCTGCACGAGAGACAGCACGTGGATTTAAAGCGGATTCAACAATGGCCAAATATTTCATCTCCAAAGGAATATCGTATTTGGCTAGTTTTTCTTCAAAAATGGGAAAATAATATTCTCCCATTTTAAATAACCTTCCCAAACTGCTTTTTCTTTTTTTGATGAAAGCTTGTATGGTTCTGGCGAGTGCCGGATGATAAACAATATCCAATTGTGTTTTTTGATTGAGTTTGGCCAATTGTTTTTTCAATAAAAGAGTATCCAACTCCAAAACTCCATTTTCTTTTTCCAAACTATCGGTAAGAGAAGAAATACTATCAAAAAGGACAGGCTGATATAATTTTTTATACCATAAGCTGTCCATTCGCTTGGCTTCTGCCAGATCTTTCAAACCTTGTTTGATAATATCTTCGGGATCTTTATTTTGAGTAGCAAGGCTATCCTTGGTTTTCTGTTGATCAAAATTTGTATTGGTATAAGCCTGAGTAGTCTTAACCGTATCGGCTTCGACTATTCTGCTGTTTTTTGTTTTCTTAACGGGTTCTTGTGCATGTATTAAAAAATTGCTCAATAAAAAACCTACCCAAAATAATTTCTTCATATATATTAATTATGATTGCAAAGCTTTAAGACCCGGCAATTCTTTTCCGGCTAACATATCAAGGAGTACACCTCCACCGGTAGAAATATAGCTAATTTTATCTTCCAAACCTAATTTTTGTACGGCCGCTACCGAATCTCCTCCTCCTACTAAGGAATAAGCTCCGTTTTGAGTAGCTTCTCCGATTGCCTCACCGATTTTTTCCGTCCCATTGGCAAATTTATCAAATTCAAAAACTCCTGCCGGGCCATTCCAAATAATGGTTTTTGAATTTTTTATAATCTCTCTGATTTTATTAATCGTTTCAGGACCTATATCCAAACCTTGCCAACCTTGTGGAATTTCATTTGCTTTCACAATTTTTGTATGAGCATCATTGGAAAAAGAATCGGCAATTACAAAATCAACGGGAAGAATAAGGTTTACGCCTTTTTTCTTTGCTTCTTCCATGATTTTTTTGGCTACTTCAATCTTATCATCTTCAACGATAGAATCTCCAATATTATTGCCCAAAGCTTTTAAAAATGTATAGGCCATTCCTCCTACTATTATCAGGTTATCTACTTTGTTTAAAAGGTTTTCTATTACTCCTATTTTACTGGAAACTTTTGCACCACCTATAATGGCAGTTATAGGATGCTCCCCGTAATCCAAGGCTTTTTGTATGCTTTTCACTTCCTGTTCCATTAATTTACCCACTGCCTTATGGTCTTTATCAAAATAACGGGCCACAATAGCCGTAGAAGCATGGGCTCTATGTGCTGTTCCAAAAGCATCGTTGATATAATAATCACCGTTTTTTGCCAATTCTTTGGCAAAAGTTTCATCTCCTTTGGTTTCTTCGGGATAAAATCTTAAATTTTCCAACAGAAGAATTTCACCGGGTTTCAAATCTTTTACCGCCTTTTCCACTTCACTTCCTATACTATCGGGAACAAATTTTACAGGTTTTCCCAACACTTTTTCAATTTCGGGAACAATATATTTTAAAGAATATTTTTCTTCTTTTCCTTTGGGACGTCCACGGTGGCTCATCAAAACCACGGAACCTCCTTTTTTTAAAACGGCATCAATTGTGGGTTTTGCAGCTTTGATTCTTGTATTGTCCGTTACTTCAAATTGTTCATTTACAGGCACATTAAAATCTACCCGCACAAGGGCTTTTTTATTTTTTAAATCCAATTGGTCTACATTTTTCATAACTATTCATTTTAACTAAACAAAAATACAATTTTCCACTGAATATTAAAGTGAGAATATTTGCAAAACAAAGGAAATTAAACTTATCTTAAGTTTTCATAAAAAAAGCCTGCAATCATAGATGCAGGCTTGTGTAAAATAGTATGAAAGAATCGATCTAATAAATCAAACTTCTCTTATCTTCAACATCATTTGTTTTTTTCAAAGCTTCCAAAACCTTTGCATTCAAACCTAAATTTTCTTTTTTCTTGATTTGCTCAACATAAGGAAGATAGTTTTTTATATCCTCAGCTTCCGTTACCTTAATGGTTTTTACTACATATACCGCTCTGTTGCCGTCAATAGGCTCAGATAATTTTGAGGGTTCCATTACAAAAGCAATGGCTACTACTTTTGGCTCACGTCCATAGCCAGGAATAATGGGATTTTTTAAGGTAACTCCTGTTGCTTTTCCTACTCTTCCGCCGGCATTTTTTGCAATTTCTTCAAGAGAATTTCCTTTCATTTTTTCTTTGATGATTTCGGCTTTTTTCTCTTTTAATAAAATAGGTTTAACCAAAGCCGAGGCTTCTTCCGGAGACATTAGTCCTTCATCATGTATTCCGGTCAATTTCACAATTACGTGTCCTTTATTTAAGTCTACTTTGGTCACATCCCCTATTTTGGTATCTTTATTATACATCCATTTGACGATTTCACGGTTGATGCCTATACCGGGGATATTGTCCTCATATCTGCCCAATCTTCTTACGGGTTTAACTACATAACCGTTTTCTTTGGCAAAGGCAGCAAAATCATCGGTTTTCATGGCTTGAGAAGTCAATTTTGATGCTTTGGCATAAATTTGATCTTCTGTTTTCATTGAAGGTTCGACATTTTTGGCTATGGTAACGAGTTTAACGGCTTTTTTAGGGGCAGTCAAATCATCGATTTTGACGATATGATAACCGAAATCTGTTTTTACAAGTCCTATTTGTCCTTTTTTACCTTGGAAAACAAAATCATTGAATTCTGGAACCATCTGTCCATATCTGAACCATCCGAGATCTCCTCCTTTGGTTTTTGTAGGTCCATCTGAAAATTGTTTTGCATAGTCGGCAAATTTAGCCGGATTTCTTTTTACTACTTTTAATAAACTATCGGCCTTTTTCTTGGCTTGTTCTTGAGTAATATTTATAGCGGGATTTGCGCGTAAAGCTCCTTTATAGGCAATTAGAATATGAGCTGCCTTGGCAGAATCAGGGACTTGGATGACATCTTCGGCTCTTGAAAGATAGATTCTGTTTCCTACTTCATAAGGTCCGTAAATATCTCCTTTTTTCAAGTTTATTAAAGTGTCTGCATATTCCTTAGGTAATTCATCTTTAAAATAGTATTTAGCCGGTATATTTACATCAGAAAATTTAGCAGCAAATTCTTCCGGATTGTCTGTATTTTTAAATCCTTTTCTGATTTTGGTTCCTTTGGTTTCTTGGTCAAACACCTCTTTGTCATTGATAAGAGCAGTGAGATCCTTTTTGATGGCTTCTTTATCTTTGGCAGAAGGCTCAATCGGAATAAAAATATATTCCATATCACGGCTTTCATCCACTTTAAATTCCTTATCATGTTTTTTGATATAGTTTGCTATATCTTGTTTTGAAACGGAAACCAAAGAATCCGGAACAGTAGTATAAGGAACAGCGGCATAATCAAAGTCCACTGCATCATTTTCGTTATGATAAAGCCATTCTCCTTCTTTCAAGGTCGGATTGATGGAGGCTTTAATCATATTCATATATATTTTTTCTTTTTCTTGCTCTATCAAAGAATTCTCAAAATTCTTCCATTGTTCGTACATTTCAGGATTTCGATCCTTATTGTCTTCGATATTTTGAATATAATCCAAAAGGGCATTTTCATCAAAAACACCTTGTTGATTGGTAAAAGCTTGTTTAATACTAGGATTATTCACAATTAATTCTCTCAAACGGTCCTTTCCTACTTTGATTCCCAATTCATCAAATTGATTATTCAAAACAGCCTCTTTAATCATTTGATCCCATACCATATTCATGGCTTGCATATTGCTGAGGTTCTTGTTTTGTTTTTGTAGTAAAGCCACTCTTTTTTGAAATTCTTGTGTAGGGATTTTACGATCCCCTACTTCTGCGATGGTGGTATTACTTCCTTTTCCTATTGAAGATGAATTCTTTATTAATCCTTGAATTACAAAAGCAAAAAGTGCTAAAGCAATAATTCCGATTAATACTCCTGAACGTCTCTGAATTTGTCCTAAAATTGCCATTTTATCTTGTTTATTTTAATTTCGATTTAGTTAGTTTGCGAAAATACAAACTATTATGAAAAAAAGAAAACTTTTGACCCGATTTTTTGAATCAAAAGTTTTCTTAAAAGAAAAATTCTTCTATTTTGAATATAGCTAGAAAAACTTTGCGGGTCTACATCTTTCATATTTAGAGAAATCATACCGGAACATAATTTCATGAGATCCCCAACTGTCATGCCGTAATTCCGATAAAGTATAATCATACGAATAGCCTACTGAAAACTGTCGTGTAAGGAAAAGCTGAAAGAATAATGTGAGCGCATCTTGATATCTGTAACCTACCCCAAAACCCCATCTTTCATAATAAATATTAGTAGATAAATCAATGGAAAAAGGAGCATTCTGGGTATATCGAAGCATAAAAGCAGGTTTTATTTTTATAATTTCATCCAAGTCAAAAATATATCCCCCCATCAAATAATAATCCCTTACTAATTTTGCACGACCAATAACATTCGGATCCAATTTGGGCTCTAACAAACGCGGAGCGGATAATCCGATATATCCGTCATAGGAGTAATAATATATTCCTACTCCCACATTCGGATAGAATTGATTGTCCAAAGCATATATTTGTGGATCTCCGGGATCATAGGCATCTTTTTTAGTCAAATCCATATTCATCAAACTGAAACCGGCACTAATTCCGAAACTTAAACGCGAATCGAAAGTCACATCAATTTGGTAAGAATAATTGATTGTTGCTATGGTTTGCTCCACAGGACCTATCACATCTTGTGTCAGTGTTAATCCCAAACCCATATTTTCAAAAATGGGTCCATGTAAAGATAAGGTGGCCGTATTGGGAGAATCTTCTACTCCCAGCCATTGCATTCGTCCCATACCTACCAATACAAAACCTTCCTTGGTTCCGGCATACGCAGAATTTATACGCAAAGGATTGTACATATTCTGACTAAACATAGCCGATTGTTGTGCATTCATTTTTGAGAATGAAAAAGTGATGATTAGTATAAGTAAAAATATTTTTTTCATTTTTTATTTGTTTAAATATACCGAACCCGTGAAAGTTTTCTCTACTCCCTCACCTAAGTCTATCACGTAATAATATACTCCTACGGGTAGTTTTTTATTGTTGTTACTATTGGTTCCGTCCCAGAAGTTATCTGTATTATTATAACTATAAGTTGAATAAACAAGATTACCCCATCTGTTGTAAATCCGAACCTGATTATCAGGAAAACTTTCAATACCTACAATTCTGAAAAGATCATTTAATCCATCATTATTTGGTGTCAAAATTTCATAAATAATGATATTGGCTGTACGAACATAAGTCGGATCATCCGGTTCATCATCATTTTCCAGATCCATATCCGTATCATTATTCGGATCATCTGACAGGTCTGTGATTTGGACTCCAATAGGATCTTTTCCTGTAACCGTAGCGGTATTCAATACGTAGCCTCGTTCAATATCGTCTTCGGTAATATAATAGGTCGCTACAAAATTGGTCGAATTGGACTGACCTGCTCCAAGATTAAAGGCACCTCCCACAACTGGTACCAAAGGATCATCCACCTGAATATCGCTAATGGTAACATTTCCGGTATTAATTACGGTAAAATGATAAGTAATTGTTTCTCCCATATCGGCCAAACCGTCTCCGTTTTCATCATTAAAAACACCTGTTTTTTGCAATTGTAATTCCCTGACTTGAGGAAGAAGCGTATGCGTAATATCATCGGGCTCAAAATCTCCTTCCACATCCATATCTGTTGGATCATTCGGATCGTCTGAAATATCTGAAACCGTAGTTCCGGAAGGACTGGTTCCTACTACCAAGGCTCGATTATCCACAAAACCTGCATCAATCATGGCTTGAGTAATTTCCAAGTCACCATAGAAAACCCAAATTTCACCTACATCCAGTTCATTATCGGCATCCACATCTCCACTTTGATAATGGATATTATTGCCTAATAAAGGATCGGTTACGACAATATTATGAATAGCTTGTCTTCCTGTATTATATACTTCAAATACATATTGAATCTTTTCACCCGGCATAGGCTGATCATTGTCTACTGCGATTACCACACCATGTTTTTTCAATTCGAGTTGATATTGTTTCACAAGGAATGTGATAGTCGGGTCATCATCGCCTGTGGGTGAAGAGGGGTCGTCATCATCCGATAAATCGGAATATCTTACTCCGTCTTTAATTACTATTGCCTCCGCTTGATTTATTACTTTTTCATTATCAATATCATCTTGGGTAATATAATGTACTGCCGAAATGCTTGCAGAGCTGCCGGGAGGTATATGTCCGATCGGCAAAGCGGAAGTGATAATGGCATTAGGATCGTCAATATCTATATTATCAAGGCTGACATTTCCGGTATTGGTAATGGTAATGACATAATTGATAATATCCCCTACCACCAGATTTTGCGGCACATAAGGTAAATCGTCACCTTTGATTACTTCAAAACGTATATTCTGATGAATATGTGTAATGGTAGGGTCATCGGGTCCCTGTGGAGAATCAGAATCGGTATCATCCGACAAATCAATTACATCTTGATTATTGAAAACGCTTTGAGCTTTTAAAGTGTTCTCAACAAATCCGGCATCTATATCCGCCTGAGTAACCGTATGAATAGCTGTTACCTGCGTAGTCTGACCGGGTAATAATTGGGGTATGGTTGTATTTCCGGAGATTGTCGCATTTTGATCGGTTAACAAAATATTATTCAATGTAACATTACCGGAATTCGTCACTGTAATTGAATAATTTATTACATAACCTACATTAAGATTTTGCTCGCTATAAGGCAATTGATCATTTTTCAGAACCGTTAATTCCGGATTTTGTATAAAAGTTGTAACCGTAGGATCATCTCCTGTATTGGGAGTAGGTGAATCTTTGTCGGTATCATCTGAAAGATCAGAATATATTGTACCGTTGAAACTTGCCTCAACCAAAGCGGTATTAGCTTTCTGTCCGTTATCTATATCCGTTTGTGTCACTATATATTCAGCCAATACGGTAGCACTGGTTTGAGGTGCTAAATTATGTATTGGAGTTCCTCCTATTATGGTGGCTCCGTTATCTATTACATTCACAAGAGGGAAAGTAACATTTCCGGTGTTTTTAACGGTAATAATATATTGGATAACCGTTCCCGGAGTAATCAATTGAGCTTGATAAGGTAATTGATCATCTTTAAGAATTTCGATATCCGGAGTCTGGATAATTTTTGTAACCGTAGGATCATCTCCTACTCCGGGTGTAGGTGAATTCAAATCCAGATCATCAGACACATCACTGACCAATTGACTGGCAAAATAAGTAGATGCAGTGGCCGAATTGATAATTTCACCGGCATCGATATCCGCTTGGGTCACTATATGGGTCAATGTAACGATTTTAGATTCATTTATTTCCAACAGAGGGATTTGTGTTACCTGGGGTTCGGCATTATTATCTATCAACGTTATATCCGTTAGTGTAATATTTCCCGTGTTTTTCACTTCTATTGTATAGGTAATCACATCTCCCACTTGCAATGCTTGGGGGGTATTTGCCGAGTATTGGATATTATCATCCTTAGTTACTTCTATTCCGGGATGTGCTACAATATTTGTAATGGTAGGATCATCATTCCCCACACCCGGATGTTGAGGATCTTGATCATCAGAAAGATCTTGATATTGAACGTTCTGATAAGTAAAGGTTCCCACAGCTTGATTAATTACTTGTGTAGCATCAATATCAGCTTGAGTTACCGTATGGTCGGCATTGATAACAACGGTTTGTCCGGGAGCCAAATTTGTAATCGTGGCACCCCCGAGTATTACTGCATTATCATCGGTGACATCTACTTGATCAATGGTGATATTTCCACTGTTATATACCGATATATCATAATGAATCACATCTCCCACTTGCAAATTAATGGCTGAGAAAGGTAAATTATCCGTTTTAAACAATTCGATTCCCGGCGTTTGAATCAAATAGGTAATTGTAGGATCATCAGGTCCTCCGGGTGAGAATGGATCCGTATCATCCGAAATATCAGAAACGGTCACATTATTAAAAAGTGTCGTTATTTCTGCTGAATTCTCCACTTTTCCTGCATCTAAATCCGCTTGTGTAATGGTATGAGTAAGTATGAGAGTTTCACTATCGCCCGGAAGAATACTTGAAATTGTATTGGCACCCGTAAAAGTCGCATTTGTATCGGTTACAGTGAGATTGGTCAATGTAACATTACCTGTATTTGTAGCCGTAATAATATACGTAATTACATCTCCAATTACCATGTTTTGCGGCTGATAGAGCAATTGATCATCTTTGGTTAATTCTATTGAAGGGCTTTGTTTCAATAAAGTTAAAGTGGGATCATCGTCTCCGGTTGCATTTGGATCCGTATCACCGACATCATCTGAAGTATCTTGATAAAGAACATTATTAAAGGTTGTAGTCGCTTCTGCTGAATTTACGATTACACCTGCATCCAAATCTGCTTGGGTAACCACATGCTGGGCAATTACCACGGCTGTTGTTTGAGGAGCTAAACTAACAATGGAATTACCGTTGGGTAAAGTCGCATTATTATCCGTAATTCCTATATTCTGTAAGGTGACATTTCCGGTGTTTGTAACATAAATTTTATAGGTAATAATGTCTCCTACCTGTTTAATTTGAGGAACAAAATTTAATTGATCATCCTTAGTGACTTCCAGTCCGGGTCTTTGCTCTATAAAAGTAATGGTAGGATCATCATTTCCTGCGGGGGATGCAGGATCCTCATCATCCGAAACATCCGATACTTGTATGCCACCATATAAAGTATTTGCCGTAGCCGAATTACTAATTTGGCCGGCATCTATCTCAGCTTGAGTGACCGTATGAGTAGCTTGCAAAATGATAGTCTGGTTTACATCCAATTGAGATATAATATTTGAACCTGTAAATTGGGCATTATTATCGCTTAAACTTATATTATACAATGTCACATTACCGGTATTGGTGACTTTGATATCATATGTAATTACATCTCCTTCATTTAAAGGTTGAGGTATATAATCATAACCATCATCTTTTAACACTTCCAAAGCCGGAGATTGCACCAAATGAGTCAAAGTGGGATCATCAGGTCCCGGTAAAGAGGAAGGATCATTGTCATCGGAGAGATCCGAATAAGTTGTCCCGTTGAAAACAAAACTTGCCATAGCCGAATTGGAAACTACTCCGGCATCGAGATCAGCTTGTGTAATTTGATGCTGAGCAATCAAAGTTGTGGAAGTCTGCGGATCCAAACTGGCAATGGTATTTCCGCCTATAAAAGTGGCATTATCGTCTGTTAATGTAATATCGGTTAAAGTCACATTACCTGTATTATATACGGTAATCTGATAGGTTATATTATTTCCTATGACCAAATTTTGAGGAGACCAGGGTAATTGATCATCTTTAATCACAACAACCGTTGGATTTTGCCGGATAAAGGTAATGGTGGGATCTTCTGTCCCTCCGGGAGAATTAGGATCCTTATCATCAGAGATTATACTAATAATAGTTCCGTTAAAATCAGTTGTTCCTGTCACCGAATTTGATACTTGACCGGCATCTATATCCGCTTGGGAGACTATATGCTCTGCTTGTACCACAATTGTTTGTCCGGGGGCTATTGTATTGATAATACTGGCTCCGGTAAATGAAGCATTATTATCATTCAAAGAAATATTTGTCAAGGTAACATTTCCGGTATTTTCCACAAAGATATCGTAGGTGATAGCATCTCCTATACTTAAATTTTGCGGAGTATATGTAAAACGATCATCTTTTAATATAATAAAGGAGGGTTGTTGGTTCAAATAAGTAATTGTAGGATCATTTCCTTGTCCCGGTGTATTGGAGTCAGGGTCTGTATCATCAGTTAAATCGGTATAAGTATTGCCATTAAATACCGCACGGACTTCTGCCTGGTTACTAATCATACCTGCATCCAGATCTGCCTGAGTAATCATATGTTCGGCTAATACTGTTACTGTCTGTCCGGGAGTTAAATTAAGAATAGGTGTACCTGCAATTATATTTGCATTATTATCCGTAATATCTACTTGAGGAAAAGTCACATTTCCCGTATTAGTTACCAAAATAGTATATTGAATTACATCCCCCACATTCAGATTCTGATCCACTAAAATAGAAAGATTATCATCTTTTGTAGCCTCTATTGCAGGAGCCTGTGCAAGTAAAGTAATGGTGGGATCATCATCCCCTGATGGAGAAGAAATATCTTCATCGTCAGATATATCACTTACATTAATATTATTGAAATTGGTAGAGGCTATGGCCGAATTACTTACATATCCGTTATCCAGATCAGTTTGAGTGATGATATGCTCTGCATTAAGAGTAACTGTTTCACCAATATCCAAACTACTTATTGTATTTGTCCCAATGAAATTCGCATTCGCATCGGTCACAATTATATCTGTAAGCTTTACATTTCCGGTATTTGTTACTTTAATAGTATAAGAAATAACATCTCCCAATGTCATTGTTTGAGGAGACAAAGGAATACCATCGTCTTTTTTTACTTCCAAGGCCGGTTTTTGCAATAAGAAAGTCAAAGTCGGGTCATCTTGTCCGGAAGGAGATGCAGGATCCACATCATCGGATATATCAGAATAAGTATTCCCTTCATATACAGTTTGGCCTTCTGCTGAATTACTAACCACTCCGGCATTTAAATCATCTTGCGTAATAATATGTTGTGCTAAGATGACGGCAGTCTGCCCGGGAGCCAAATTATTTACGATTTCATCCCCCGGATTTATAGTAGCATTTGCATCGCTAACTGTAATGGTGGGTAAAGTAACATTTCCCGTATTTGTTACATTAATAGCATAATAAATTACATCATTTACTCCTAAATTCTGAGGAATAGTTCGATCCAGTCCGTCGTCTTTTGTTAATGTAATATCCGGAACTTTTTGTAAGAGAGTAATGGTAGGATCATCTCCAACTCCGGGAGTGGGCGAATTGGGATCCAAATCATCCGATAAGTCGGATACACTTGCATTATTAAATACCGTTGAAGCAATGGCTTGATTGCTCACTTGACCAGCATCCAGTTCGGCTTGTGTGATTGCATGTGTCACAACAAAAGAAGCTGTTTGATTAGGAGCCAAGGAAGTAATCACCGCGCTTCCCGAAATATTAGCACCCGGATCGGTTAGGGTTACATTCGTCAAAGTTACATTCCCCGTATTTTTTACTACTACATTGTAAGTAATATTACTTCCAAGTGATAAAAGATGAGGAGTTAAAGAAAGACCATCGTCTTTAGTAACATAAAGTTCAGGATTTTGACTTAATAAGGTAACAGTTGGATCATTATCTCCACTTGGCGAAGCAGGATCAATATCATCAGAGGTATCTGTATAAGTTATTGCATTAAAAGTCGTGGTTCCTATGGCTGAGTTTACCACTTGACCAGCATCAAGGTCTGCTTGAGTAATGATATGTTCCGCGGTAACCGTAGCGATATCTCCCGGAGCCAGATTAACCACCGGATTTCCACTGGTAATAGTAGCATTGGCATCTGTTACCACTACCTGATTAAAGGTCACATTTCCGGTATTTTCCACTTTAATCTCATATGGTATCACATCTCCCACATTCATATTTTGAGGAATAAGATCCATATTATCTGTTTTGGTTAAAGTTATCTCCGGAGATTGATAAATTAATGTAATAGTCGGATCATCATCCGTATTTGGGGAGTCCGGATCAGGATCATTTGATACATCACTTATCGGATTGCTGTTAAAAGTAGTAGAAGCCACTGCCTGGTTACTTACTTGTCCTGCATTGATATCGGCTTGTGTTACAGTATAGGAAGCTGTTACGGTGACAGTTTCACCAACATCCAGTGAGGCAATATGAGACTGTGAAAGAGTAGCAATATTATCTGTAATATCAATATTGGTCAAAGTTACATTCCCCGTATTTGTTACTGCAATATCATAGGTGATTATATCACCCGGATTTAAATTTTGAGGAATCAATTGATATCGGTCATCTTTAGTGACCGTTAATTCCGGCCTTTGCTCAATGAAGGTTCTTGTGGGATCATCTCCTACTCCGGGAGTAGGGGAATCCGGATCATTATCATCTGAAAGATCCTGATAACTTTGTGTATTAAATTGTAAAGTAGCAATAGCCGTATTTTCTACTACACCGGCATCAATATCATCTTGAGTAATGGTATGCTCTGCGGTTAGATGAGCCGTATCTCCGGGGGATAAAGTAATAATGGGTGTACCCGTAAGGTTCGACGCATTTACATCCACTACATTAATATTGGTTAAAGTAACATTACCGGTATTAGTCACAAAAATATCATAATTTATCACATCACCCACATTTAATGGCAAGACAATATAAGCTCTGTTGTCATCTTTAATTACTTCTACCTCCGGTTTTTGTTCGATAAGGGTAATGGTAGGATCATCGTCTCCATTATTGGGAGCGGTTGAGTCCAAATCATCGGAAAGATCTGTATAGGTAGTACCATTAAAGGTAAAGGAAGCTTCGGCTTGATTTATCACTTCTCCCGCATCTATATCCGCTTGTGTAACGGTATGATGGGCAATTATTACTGCCGAACTTCCTGCATTGATGGAAGCTATGGTGCCACTGCCCTGGATAACTGCATTATTGTCGACTACATTAATGTTGGTTAAAGTTACATTTCCCGTATTATTAATTTTAATATAGTAAGTAATTACATCATTCACAGCAAGACTTTGCGGATTTGAATAAGGATAAATATCCGTTTTGGTTACATAAAAACCCGGATTTTGAACCAAATAGGTATCCGTAGGAGTATTTCCGTTACCGGGATCATTGGAATTCGGATCTGTATCATCGGAGTAATCCGTGATAGTTACTCCGTTAAAATCTCCCGAGGCCTGCGCCTGATTGGAAACTATTCCGGCATCGAGATCAGCTTGAGTGACAATATGTGTGGCCGAGAATGTAAAGGTCTGTCCGGGTCCCATATTATTTATAATAGTGGAGCCCGTAATAGTGGCATTGGGATCGGTTACGGTAACCGAAGGGAAGGTGACATTTCCTGTATTTCTCACTGTAATGATATAGTCAATAGGGTTTCCTACATTTAAAGAACGGGGAGTCAGCACATCCCAGCCGTTATCGTCTTTTAGTACTTCCAACTGAGGGGTTTGTATGAGATTAGTGATTGTCGTATCATCGGTTCCTCCTGTTTCATGAATATCACCATTGTTATTAAAATCCGTATCATCCGATAAATCTTGAACCGTATTTCCATTAAAGTTTCCTGTGGCAGTAGCCTGGTTAATCATCCAACCGGTATCCAAATCGATTTGTGTAATGGTATGTGTAGCTGTAAAGCTGGCCGTTTCGCCGGGATTTAATAAATTGATAGGCATAGTTCCGGAGGTGAAAGTGGCGTTATTATCAACCAAGTTGATATTATCAATACTCACATTTCCGGTATTTTCCACTATTATTGTATAGGTGATTACATCCCCTACACCTAAACCTTGTGGAGAGATAGGCAGGTTATCATCTTTATATACAGATAATTCAGGAATCTGTTCCAAATAGGTAACCGTAGGATCATCATCTGCATTTCCCGTACCGGATTGAGGATCATCGGAAACATCCGTTATGGTTTGCCCTTCAAAATCGCAAGTAGCAGTAGCCGAATTAGTGACCGAACCATGATTAATATCAGCCAAGGTTATGGTATATTCTGCGGTAATGGTTACACTGTCATCCACATCCAGAAAAGCTATCGAGTTAGAAGAAGTAAAAGAAACTCCGGGATTATTATCTGTTACCGTGATATTTGTCAAAGGCACATTTCCGGTATTTGTTATTACAATATCATAATGGATGACATCTCCCACGGCTAAATTAACCGGATAGACATTTATATTGTCATCTTTGGTAACTGTGAGTTGAGGGAATTTCTCTCGCCAATCTCTTTCGGGAGTGGTAGGTATATCCACATTGGGGAAATCAACCGGCGTTTGAGCACTATTATCGGCATCCAATAAGGCATCATTATTATCATATGCATCATCCAATCCGTCTCCATCGGCATCATTTCCGGTAGGTATAACATCAGGGATATCATCATTGTTCCAATCCCAACCTTCCAGCGAGTCCAGATCATAATCATCATCTGAGTTGGTATCCAAATAATCGGGAATGGTATCGGCAGGTCCATCTGTATTCACCGGAATTATGGCTGTTCCCGTTCCTCCGCCTATGATTAAATCGTCAAATTGATCTTGGTCATAAGCATCGTCTAGTCCGTCTCCATCGGCATCTACACCTAATGGACCCTGGTAGGTTGCGGTAGCTTGTGCTTCAACAATATCCACAATTCCGTCTCCATCAGAATCAATGTCTTTGAAATCGGGTATTCCATCTCCATCACTATCGGGTATAGGAAGGGGAGTACCTCCTTGACTAAAATCCAAGGCATCATCCCAACCGTCCAGATCGGCATCATTCATTGTACGGGGATTACCGGAAGTAGGATAATCCACTTGTCCGTCAAAATCGGTATCCGTTCCGCCGGCCTCAATGATATCGGCGATTCCATCACTATCGGCATCGAGATCCAAATTATTGGTTTGTCCGTCAAGATCGATATCACAATCGCGACGGGTATTGGAATTATCTAATATTACATAGGATTGAGAGCCATGTCTCATTTCTACTGTTAGTGCATAAGTACCTCCGGCGTTCCAATATAAAATTTCAATCGGATAATATCTACTTTCCGGAACTGTAAAGGCATTATGTATCCGGGTAGTCGTTCCCTGATTATGATCCACTTCTGCCACGGATTGCCAATCTATTCTGATTCGATATCCGTCATTTGCCGTTACTCTGAAATTATGTGTACCCGCTTCTAAATATACATAGCCTTCCAGCTTGATTATCGCCCGGCGTCTATTGGGCGGATCTACGTCGAGGGTAGTTGCATCAGGACCTAAGAAGTCTTGCAAATGAGTTCCATAACCCAAGGTTCCACCACCGGAAGTAAAATCGGAATGTGAAACATAGAAAGTAGCATCGGGGGCACCATATGTATGTCCTACAGCGGATAGAATACTATACACCCATTGATTGGTACCATAATATTTACCGTTGAGTCCGGGGCAACCTTCATCCGAATCCAAAACCCCGTCATTGTCATCATCCAAGTCTATATTATTAGCCAAGGTATCATTATCAAAATCGGGCCAAACTTCTACTTCTACACCGGAATTTACAGTATTTGTTCCGTTTCCGGATGGATCCGAAGCAGAGAAATAGGCATAATTTATCCCAAAACAAGGGTCATCCACCTCCACAGTATATTCAATTGTAATACTTTGTCCGGGTTCTAAAATTCCCGATGTAGTATCAAAAATATTTGTATCTCCCATCCCGTCAAAATTAATATTGATATTGGGGTCGGTTGTAGCGGTTGAACTTATAATTTGAGGTTGAGAAACACTGATAATATTTGAGGGGTTGCAAATATTTCCCAAATTATCCGTAAGAGTTAAATTTTCTACCTGAACATCAGAGCTGGGGTCATTGTTGATTTCTATTTGGAAAGTAATTTCCCTGTTTCCCGATAATAAACTTGCGGCCGGAACATTGGCAGAAATGGTTTTGTCTATATTAAGGGTAATATCAAAATCAAAACTTATACTTACTCCTTCGCAATCACATTGATTTTCGGAAGTAGGCAAATCTCCGGGATTGGCCAACGGATAATATTTATCCAAATGGTTTCCTTGGGAATCACTCCAAACAACATAGGTATCCGTATCGGGATTTTCTGCTACAGAACCCGGGAAAAAATCTGATGGTCCTTCGGTAATACTGGGATTGGGAAAAGGAAAATTACATGTTCCGTTAAAAGTTGTAGGCCCAACATTATAATGTATAGTCAATGTAATTGATTGTGTTGGTCCCAAACTTACGTTATTCCCGAGTATTGCAGTATTTCCGCTGGATGAAGGATCATATCCTGCATTTACCGTTACAGTAGGTCCTCCGGTTTGTGTAACCGTCGAAGAGTTAATCGGAATACCATTATTCAAAAAGTCAATCAACGGAAGATAAAATTGTACATTATTAGCTGTTGCCGTACCGTCATTGGTAATAGTTACTACCAAATCAAAATCATAAGTACCATTATTATTGACAAGGGGTTGGGGAGTTGGCACATAAATTCCCGCAGCTACAGTGGTTTCATAGGTGTGGAAATCGGTAATAGCCAAATGCGTATTTCCTCCACCGGTAGAACCTGAGGAGGTCATAATATTATCAAAAGTCACTCCGTTTCCGCTACCTACGCCGTCTCCTCCGGCACAAGTAGGATCTATATAGATACAATAACTTCCCCAAATGGTTTGACCGGGATATAATTCGGAACCCGATACTGTTGCGGCATTAAAAATACCTTCTCGTCCCGGTGTAGGGTCGGTTTCATTAAATTCGGCGGTATCCCATGCATTGTTATCATACATTTGCGGATCGGTAGGATCATATCCTGCAGAAGTCCCAATCCAATCCCTGTCAATATGATTTACACAACCATTTCCAAATATAGAGTTTAGATCATTTATAATCTGCAAATTGGTAATGGATTGCGCATAGCTGGGGTTATGCAAAGAAAAAGTATAACGTATTTTATATAAACCACTTGCCGTATATCCCTGATTACAACTTTCAATCGTCATATTGGGATCGATATTAATATAATCCACTGTTATTTGGAAATCGGCTGTATCGGAAGCTACTCCGTCGGATAGGGTATAGGTAACCACCGGAACATAACCGGTAAAACCATTGGTAGGTACAAAAGTATAACTACCGTCTGCATTAATGGTCAAGTCTCCTTGCGCTAAATTTACCGTTGATCCGGGACCATAGGTATTTCCGTTTACCGTAAAATCAATGATACTTATCGGATCTCCGTCGGCATCACTATCATTAGCCATCAATCCCGGAGCTGCCCCGGTTAGCGTTGTATTTTCGGGAGTGACCGCTTCATCATCCACAGCGACAGGAGGATCGTTTACCAAGGTTACGTACAGCTCAATATTTGCACTGTCCGTATCCGAACCGTCTGAAATAGTATAAGTTACAGGTGTTACCGTTCCCGAATAATTAGTATTGGGCACAAAAGTCAAACTACCGTCGGAATTCAAAGTAAAACTACCCTCAGCCAAAGTAACCGTAGTACCTGCAACATAGGTTGTACCTCCTACGGTAAAATCAATAACTGTAATCAAATCACCGTCAGGGTCACTATCATTTCCCAAAACTCCCGGAGCAGGAATGTTTAGTGTAGTATTTTCATTGGTAATATAAGTATTATCGGTAGTATATGTGTCATCTACTGCCACGGGCGGCGTATTGTTTTCCAATACAGTAATATTTAATATACCCGTATCTGTTTCTCCGTTTCCGTCACTTATGGTATATGTCACTGCCGGAACCGGACCGAAATAGTCGGTAGTAGGCACAAAAGTATAACTTCCATCGGCATTTAAGGTGAAATCTCCTTCTGCCAAGCTTACGGTATCCCCGGGAGAATAAGTTGTTCCGTTTATTTCAAATTCTGTTACGGATAAGGAATCTCCGTCTACATCGGTGTCATTGCTCAATACTCCATTGGCAGCATTTTGGGTAAGAGTAGTGTTTTCCAGGGTGGAATCGGTCTCGTCATTGGCATGAGGCGGATCATTGACAGGAAGAATATCTATGGACAGAGTTGCTTGATCGGTCCCTCCCACTCCATCGGATATTTCGTAGGTAACTACTGGAAAAGCCCCGTTATAATTGAGTGTAGGTGCGAGTGTATAACTACCGTCGGAATTCAAAACAAATGTTCCTTCTGCTACAGTAACCGTTGTGCCGGCAGTATAATATACTCCATTGATATAAAACCCCGTTACCACAAGATTGGTACCTGTATCATTTAATAAAACTCCATTGGAACTAACGGAGAGAGTAGCGTCCTCATTAGTAAGATTGGTATCATTAATTGCATCTATTATAGCACTACCTGAGGTAACGGAAATGGTAAATCTGCCCCCATCGGTTCCTCCGTTTCCATCTGTAATATTATAATCAATATCCACGGTGCCCGTAAAAGCGGCATCTGCGGTAAATGTATAGCTACCATCGGAATTTATGGAAATGGTTCCCACTCCTGACAAAGTATAAGTGGTTCCGTCGGCAGTATAAGTATTTCCATTTATTGTATAAGTAGTAATAGTCACAGTATCTCCATCGGGATCAATATCATTTAAAATAATTCCCGGTGCGCTGTCAGAAATTGTATTTCCGGAAGCGACAATTTGACTATCATCTATAGCAACAGGGTCGTGATTCGTACTGTTTTCAGTAATTGTCAATTGTGCGCTTGCGGTTTCTCCATTACTATCTATAATAGTATAATTAACAAAATAATTTCCCGAAAATCCAGCATTGGCAACAAAAGTAACACTGCCATCCGCATTAATGGTCAGCTGCCCCTCGGCAATATAAGCGGTTTGTCCTGCATTATAATCCGTACCACTTGCATTAAAACTTTGTACTGTGATAGCATCTCCGTCGGGGTCGGTATCATTGGCTAAAACTCCTGCAGCAGGTATATTTAAGGTTGTACCGGCAGTCACATAAAAATGATCGTTATTAGCGCTAGGAGGAGGTATCATTTCATGCAAAAAGGAATGATTATCACTATGCTTAACCCCTGGGCTCATAAAACCCAAGAGGTCATGAGAATAAAGGAATAATATTATGCTAAGTAAAAGAAAGTATTGTTTTCTCATTCAAAATATTTTTAGTGAACTATTTTTTATGATTTTTTTTCAATTTTCAAATCTATTTTTTTGCTAATCAACCTGATACGAAATTATAACATTTTTTTTAAAGTCCTCAAAATTTAACTAAATTTGTTTCAAAATCAGCTCATAGGCTTTGGAAACAACTCTGTTTATTACTTTCTCTCGCGGTTGCCCGAAATTATGTTTAAAGGTAATTAGCTTCTCTTTATAAGCCACAGCAATGATACACGTTCCCACTTCTGCATCACTGTCTCCCTTTGAAGGCCCCGCATTTCCTGTTGTTGCGACTCCTATATCTGACATCATTATTTTTTTTACGTTTCTAGCCATTGCTTCTGCAGTTTTTTCATGAACAACCGAATATTTTTCAATTATTTCTTTATCAACACCTAGAACGTTGATTTTTATTAAAGTATTGTATGCAACTATGCCTCCCATCAAAAATTTTGAGGCTCCGGGTATCATCGCCAAATCACTCACTAACCGTCCGCCCGTACAACTCTCGGCAAAAGCGATCTTTAATTTTTTTTCAGATAATTTTTTATGGACCGCAAATGCCAGGTCTTCCACCTGCTCGGAAACGGTTAAATCAGGTATATATTGCTTAAGGGATTGAATGTGTTTTTCAATTTTTTCTTTTAAAATTTCTTTATTTTCTCCCCGTGCAGATAAACGCAATCTAATTCGGCCGGGATGAGGCAGATAAGCTAATTTAATCTCATCAGGTAATTGTTTTTCCCATTCTTTTATTCTATCGGCCAATAGACTTTCTCCAATTCCGAAAACCGTTACTGTTTTTTGGTATTTTTCCGGAAGTGTAAATTTTTGTTTTATCCGCGGTTCCACTTCTTCCTTATAAATCCCTTTCATTTCAAAAGGAACACCCGGAAGAAAAACAAAAACACGTCCGTTCTTCTCCATCCACATTCCGGGGGCAGTACCATATTTATTCCATAACACCCTCGATTTTGAAGGTAAATAGGATTGTCCTTTGTTGTTCTCGGTATAAGGATAATTCATCCGCGCGAACATCTGTTTAATATGCTCTTCCACTTCGGGATGAAAAACCAAATTATCTTGAAAAAATTCCGTTATGGTTTGTTTAGTCAGATCGTCTTGTGTAGGACCTAATCCACCCGTAACAATTACAAAATCGGATTGTGTATTTTGAAGAGCATTTTTAATTTCTTCAGGCTCGTCACCAATCACGGTAATTTTATCTACATCAAAACCCAAACCTGTCAATTCCTTGGCAAGCCATTGCGCATTGGTATTGTTAATTTGCCCGATAAGAATCTCATCCCCAATGTTTACTACTTCCGCTTTCATTTGTTAAATGTTTTGAATTATCTTCAAACCAAAGCAAAAATATGCTTTTATTTTTTAATGAACAAGCGTATTAGAATTAAATTTTAGATAATTTTGCAAACTTCAACAGGAGCTTTTTTTCTTCTCCGCTGTCAAATTTAATGATGGCTTTTTTGTTGGAACCTGCATCAATAAAGTCTGTAATGGTACCGGGGCCAAATTTGGCATGCTTTACTCTGTCCCCAATATTCAAATCAGACGGAGGGATGTAATCACTTTTTACTTCCGATACTTTTTTCAAGTTTTTGGGAAGCGGATTGGGATTTGATTTAGGCTTTCCGATAGTAGTTTTTTTATTTTTTTCCCGTTGATTTTTCGGTTTTAAATCTGGTGCGCCAAATATATCATTATCCAAAAAAGGATTAGCGGAAAGTTCCCCGGGTTTATAGTTGAATTCCAAATATTTTTCATCAATTTCAGAAATAAAACGACTGGGCTCGGAATAATTGAGCTTTCCCCAGCGATAGCGACTTTCGGCAAAAGTAATAGTTGCTCTTTTTTCTGCCCGTGTAAGTGCCACATAAAACAGTCGCCGTTCTTCTTCGAGTTCGGCCCGGGTATTGACCGACATTGCCGAGGGAAACAAATCTTCCTCCATCCCTACAATATATATATGAGGAAATTCCAAACCCTTTGCCATATGAACCGTCATCAATGTGACTTTGTTATCATCCTTATTCTTTTTATCCAAATCGGTATAAAGGGCAACATCTTGCAAGTAATGAGTCAGAGAAATATCGCCTTCCACTTCTTCTTTTTGTACATCGATAAAATCTTGTATGGCGTTCATCATTTCCTGAATATTCTCAACTTTACTCATACCTTCGGGAGTAATATCTTTTTTGTATTCTTGAAGAAGGCCCGTGTTTTTGATTATATAATCGGTTATTTCAAAAGCATCTTTTTCTTTGGCCAGAGCTTGAAAACTTTTGATTTTTAAAGCAAAATCTTCAATTTTCTTTTTAGTTCCCTTATTGATTTTTAAATCAAGTTTTTGAATGTTTTCAGCGATATCAAATAAAGAAACTTTGTATTTATCGGCTGCCAAAGTCAATCGATCCATAGTGGTAGCTCCTATTCCCCTTGCAGGAAAATTAATCACACGCCGAAAGGCCTCATCATCTTTAGGGTTTATCACCAAACGAAGGTAAGCCAGAATATCTTTGATTTCTTTTCTTTGATAGAAAGACAGACCTCCGTAAATCATATAAGGAACTCCTTTTTTTCTCAAAGCATCTTCCATGGCACGGGATTGACTGTTCGTACGATATAAAATAGCAAAATCTTTGGCTTGCATTTGATTTCGCTGCATGGTTTCAAAAATATCGGAAGCCACAAAACGTCCTTCATCGGCATCCGAATAAGTACGGATCACCCGGATTTTATCTCCTTCTTCATTGGCAGTCCATACCACTTTGGGAAGTTTTTCTTTGTTTTTTTCAATTAATGAATTAGCAGCTCCCACTATATTTTTTGTAGAACGGTAATTTTGTTCGAGCTTGTAAATTTCCGCTTCGGGATAATCGCGTTTAAAATTAAATATATTCTGAATATTCGCCCCGCGAAAGCTATAAATACTCTGCGCATCATCTCCTACCACACATAAATTGTGGTGACGATTGGATAAAGCACGGACGATAAGGTATTGTGAATGGTTCGTGTCCTGGTACTCATCGACAAGAATATATTGAAAGCGTTTTTGACACTTCATTAATACTTCGGGAAAACGTGTCAATAACTCATTGGTTCTCAGCAATAAATCATCAAAGTCCATTGCTCCCGCCCTAAAACATCTATCTACATATTTTTGATAGATGCTGCCCGTTTCCGGACGTTTTGCATACATATCAGCTTCCATAAGTTCGGGATTATTAAAATATGCGCGAACGGTAATCAAGCTGTTTTTATATTGAGAAATCCGGTTGAGAATGATTTTGGGTTTATAGATTTCTGTATCCAGATTCATTTCTTTGATGATCTGTTTGATTACTTGCAAGGAATCTTGGGTATCATATATGGTGAAATCACGAGGAAAACCCAACTTATCCGCTTCTTCCCTTAAAATACGTGCAAATACAGAGTGAAAGGTACCCATCCAAATATTTTTGGCTTCACTGGGGCCTACAATTTTAGCAATTCGCTCTTTCATTTCCCGTGCCGCCTTATTGGTAAAAGTCAATGACAAAATATGAAAAGGATCTATCCCTTGATTCATCAAATGGGCAATGCGATAGGTCAAAACTCTCGTTTTTCCTGATCCTGCTCCGGCTATGATCATTAAAGGCCCGTCTTTATGGAGAACAGGCGCTCTTTGCGCTTCGTTTAACTCTTGTAAATAATCTTTCTTTGTACTCATTGAGGCAAAAATACGATATAAATTTTGAGAATAAATCAATGTCTCAAAGAATTTATCAACAAGAAAGAGCAGTACTTAAAAAATATTTTATCTTTAAGCTTTTATCAAAATTTACTCACTATGAAAAAAATTATCACTTCCCTTATTATCAGTTTATTGATATTCAATTCGGCTGCTCAAAAAGACCAAGACATTCAAAAACAAATTCCCGGATTAGTAAAAACTTACCGCTATTTACATCAACATCCCGAGCTTTCTTATATGGAAAATAAGACTGCTGAATTATTGGCAAAAAAAATGCGCAAACTCGGATTTGAAGTCACTGAAAATTTTGGAGGAACAGGCGTAGTAGCCATTCTTCATAATGGCAATGGCCCAAAAATACTCATACGAACCGATATGGATGCACTACCTATATATGAAAAAACAGGGTTGCCCTTTGCAAGTACTGTAACTCAAACTGATATTGAAGGTAAAGAACAACCGGTAATGCATGCTTGCGGCCATGATTTACATATGAGTGTGTGGCTAGGTACGGCAGAATATCTGTCAAAACACAAAGACGAATGGAAAGGCAGCTTGATGATGATTGCCCAACCCGCCGAAGAACGTGGTGGCGGTGCCAAAGCCATGTTGGAAGCCGGTCTTTACAAGAAATTTTTTGTGCCGGATTATGCTCTTGCCGAACATGTTACTCCCGCTTTACCTGCCGGAATGATAGGCTATAGAAAAGGGTATGCTATGGCAAATGTAGATATGGCAAAAATGACCATTAAAGGGAAAGGAGGACATGGTGCTTACCCACACAAAACCATTGATCCCATCACCATGGCGGCTTATTATATCACCGATTTACAAACGATTGTTTCCCGTGAAGTTTCTCCTATTGAGTCTGCCGTTGTTACCGTAGGCTCGATTCATGGCGGAACCAAAGGAAATATTATTCCTTCGGAAGTAAAATTGGAATTTACCATTCGCTCTTATAAGGATAGAGTACGGAAACAAGTTCTTGATGCCATGCAACGAAAAGCCAATGCCATCGCCCTGTCTTTTAATGTCCCCAAAGAAGATTACCCCGTCTTACAATTGTCGGACACATATACACCGGCTTTATATAACAATCCTCAATTAGTAACAAAAATTACGGGAGAATGGAAAAAAGCATTCGGTGAAAAACGGATTGTAGAAGTTCCTCCTGTGATGGGTGGTGAAGATTTTGCCCGTTATGGAAAAACCAAAGAAAAAGTGCCTGTTTTCATGTTCGGTTTGGGAGCTATGAATCCGCAAACCTTTCAAAGTTACCTTAATCAAAATAAGAAACTCCCTTCTCTTCATAGCGACAGTGTAATATTAGACCCTGCCCCTGCCCTGGCAACCGGCATAAAAGCTTTTGTCATTGCCGTAAAGACTTTGGGGGAATAATAAAACAAAAAGATATCGGTTTTTTATAAAAAAAATGCCTCCCACTTAGGCGGAGAGGCTTACCAAATGTTTTGCTCACTATATTTATTATAATTTAAGGTGTTCGTGAAACATTCAAAACAATTAAATAAAAAAGCGAGATGTTACTCCCGCTTTGAATGTTTTCACAACGGAATAATCCTTATTGTGAATTCCTTTCATGTACAAAATTAAAACAATAATTTTAAACCTGCAAATTATTTTTTTCACACTTTTTACTTCATTTTGTTTTTGTCATTTTGAAAAAGATTTGATATATTTGAAATATTACTCTTAATCATCTTCAAAAATTACAAACAATGAAAAAAATATTAGGACTCGATTTGGGAACAAATTCTATTGGGTGGGCATTGATTGAAATCAATCACGAAAAAAAAATATTAAGAATTATAAGTTTAGGTTCGCGTATAATACCTATGGATGCTACTGAACTTGGAAATTTTGAAAAAGAGGGCATTATTCAAAGTGCAGCTGCTCAAAGAACTGAAAAAAGAGGACCGAGACGATTAAACGAACGTTTTATTTTAAGGCGAAATAGGTTGCATTTATTATTAAATTTACTAGAAGCTTTACCCGAACATTACAAAATAGAAATAGATTTTGAGCGAAACGGACAAAAATCAGGTAAATTTAAGCACGGCAAAGAACCAAAATTAGCTTATAAACAAAACAAGCACAATCCAAATAAATACGATTTTCAATTTAGTGATGCATATCAAGAAATGTTAGATGATATGGGTATTGAAAATGTAAAAGGTAAAAGAGTTCCTTATGATTGGACACTTTATTATTTGCGAAAAAAAGCATTAGACGGAGGGAAATTAACATTAAATGAATTGGCTTGGGTATTGTTGAGTTACAATCAAAAAAGAGGATACGAAAAAACAGAAGTAGAAAACAAATCAATAAAAGATAATGAACTAATTGAAGAATTAGATTTAAAGGTAACAAATGTTAGTAAACAAAAGCAAGATATAAACGGCAGAAAATATTATGAGGTATCATTAGAAGGAAACGATATTAAATACAAAGAGTATTCAGATAAGCAAATGACCTTTAAAAACGATTTAAAAGAAGTCATAAAAACAACTAAATTGGATGAAGAAGGCTATGAAAAAGAAAAAACATTTAAAGTTGTTGATATTTATCCATTAACAATTGAAAGTATTGAATACAAAAAAGAAGACGGCAAACACAATTTTACACTCCACTTTACTAATGGGTGGAGTGAAATTAAGAAACTTAAAAATTATACATTCAAATACAAAAATATCAAAGGAAAAACTTATGATTATATTGTAGAAACAGAGTATGATGAAAACGGTGATATTAAAACGATTCAAGGGAAAGAAAGAAAATTTAGAGAACCCGATTTTAGTGATAAATCAAACGATTGGACCTTATTAAAAAAGAAAACCGAAAAAGAAGCGTTAAAATTTAATGTAAATAAGAAATATATAGATAAAAAAGGAAATCCTAAACATTATATTAGTCCTGATATTTATGAAACGCTAAAAACTGACGCTGTAAGTAAAGACCATAAAAGAACCAAGATAATCGGTGGAAAATTTCAAGTCGTTGACAGAAAATTTTATCGTGAAGAATTAAACGATATTATTAACAACCAAAAAAAATATCACCCTAAATTAGAAGACCAAAAGCTAATTAACGATTGCATAAAATTACTCTATCCTAATAATGGAAATCACAGAAAGTTATTAGAAAATAAAAAAGCCATTGAAGCTTTGTTAGTCGATGATATATTGCTCTATCAAAGACCTTTAAAATCAAAAAAATCTGAAATTGCCAATTGTAAATATGAAATAAAATATTGGAAAACAGATGTCGATAAAGAAACCGGAGAAATATTAGACGAAAAACCAATTTACAATAAAGTTGTTCCGGCTTCACATCCGTTATTTCAAGAGTTTAGAATTTGGGATAAGATACATAATCTTAAGCTTATAGAAAAAGAACCTAAAGACTCTAAACGGATAAATGTAGATGTAACCAAACAATTTTTTAAAACACCGGATGATTATCAAAAATTATTCGATTTTTTTAATAATCAAAAAACAGTAACTCAAAGCGCTTTTTTAAGTCATTGCAAGAAAGAATTTGGAATAAAGACAAAAGACTTTAAATGGAATTTCCCTGAAGATGAAGAACTAAAAGGAAATGAAACTCGCACAAGTTTTATAACCCGTTTTAAAAGATGTGGATTTGATAATTATGATGACTTTTTAACTCTTGAAAAAGAAATTGCCTTATGGCATTACTTGTATTCTGTCTCTTACAATGAACGAACAGCTAACAATAAAAAAAGTTTAAAAAAATTTTTTAATAATTACTTTAAAGATTTTAACGATATAACAGAGGTAACAATTGAAAAATTAGTAAACGACTTTGCTAATTATCCCAAATTCGATTCAAAATATGCCGCTTACTCACATAAAGCACTGAGTAAATTATTACCATTTATGCAAATGGGAAATAACCGTTTTAAAGGAACTTTTACAGAAGACGAAACAAAAAACAACAAATGGAAAAAATCTATAAATGAACGAATTGAAACAATTCTACAAAAATTAAAACAAATTGATTTTACCGCAGAAAAACCTGATTTTTCGGAAGTTGAAGAAAAAGGAAATTTAAAAGAAAATATTTTACCATTTCCAAAAGGTTTATTTAATGTATTTAAGGATTTTGAAAATCCGGAAGATTTTTCAGCTTTAAACCTAACACAAGCATCCTATCTTGTATATGGGCGACATTCGGAATTGGCACAAGAAAAACATTGGAACAGCCCGCAGCAAATCATAGATGAACTGCACAAAGAGTTAAAGCACAATTCGCTGAACAACCCTATTGCAGAAAAAGTATTGTTGGAAATGATGCAGGTGGTAGCCGAAATATGGAAAACTTACGGAGAAAAAGAAAATGAATTTACATATAAAAAATTGTTTGACAGAATACACGTTGAAGTAGGTAGAGAATTAAAAAAATCGGCAAAAGAAAAAAAGAAAATTTCAAAGAACCAAACCGAAAACCGTAAACAAAACAAACGTTTAAGACAAATATTGCAAGAGTTTTTAAGTAATAACAATTACAAAGCTAACCCCAAAAATAACGACCATTTTGAACGGTTAAAGATATTAGAAAACGGTGCAAGGATAGATAAAAAACTTTTTATCAGAGATAAAGATGATGATGGTAATATTAACAAATTAAAACAAAATGGAATTACTCAAAAAGATATAAATAGTATTCTTAAAAAAGAAACAATAACAAAACAAGAATTTGATAAATACAAATTGTGGATAGAGCAAGGTTATCGTTCGCCCTATACCGGGTTAATGATAAAATTAACAGATCTATTTGACGGTAATAAATACAACATAGACCACATATTTCCACAAGCTCTTATTTCTAATGATTCTTTAACCAATAAGGTGGTTTGCGAAACAGAAATCAATAAACTAAAAAGCAACCAAACCGGACGAGATTTTATTTTAAATCCTAAAAAAAGAAAGGTGTTTTGTGCTGCATATAACAGAGAAGTGGAAATTCTTACGGAAGAAAACTATATCTCTCTGGTAAAAGAACAATTTGCAGGACAAAAAAGAGAAATTTTACTGTCAAAAGAAATACCAAGCAAATTTATAAACAGTCAATTAAATACAAGCAGACACATTGCCAGAAAAGCCGTGGAATTATTAAGTCATATAGTTAGAGAAAAAGGCGAAATAGAATACCGTTCAAAAAACGTATTACCTGTTACCGGTATGGTAACAAACAAATTAAAAAGAGCGTGGAAATTAGACCACGTATGGAAAGAATTAGTAACGCCAAGATTTATCAGAATGAATGAATTAACCAAATCTAACCTTTTTGGTGATTGGCGGGAAATAGAAGATGAGTATGGAAATATAAAAAAATACTTTGATTGTCAAATAGATGAGACTATCTTAGAAAAAATGGGAGAATTTGATATAAAGCGGATAGACCACCGTCATCACGCTTTAGATGCTTTAGTAGTAGCTCTTTGCACTGAAGAGCACGTAAACTACCTTAACAACATCAATGCAAATGCTAAAAAAGACGATTATGGAAAACAAAAACAATTGGAAAAATACCGTTTAACCTTAAAAAAGAAAATAAAGTTTTCTAAACCCAAAAAGAATGACCCGAAAGAAAACGATTGGTTTTTTATGCTTCCTGCTGAAAAACGCCAACCAAACGCCAAAAGTTCATCAAGGGATACAGTTATTGAAATGAAATATCAATATAAAGGCACCGGTTTTGATAAAAATTATAAAAAAATGATGCTTACTGCATTGCAAGATACAATTGTTACTTTTAAACAAAACAAAAGAGTAATAAATAAAACCGTAAATAAATATAACAAATGGGATAAAGAAAAAAATAAAGTAACCCTTGAAACGCAAAAACCTAAAACAATAAAAGAAGCATTAAAATCAAATAAAAAATACAATTGGGCAATACGTAGAAGTTTAGGGAAAGACACTTTTTACGGTAAGGTATTTTTAGGAGATTTAGTAAATAAAGAGTTACATAAATCAATAGATATAATCTTTAGTAATCCTACCCTTATAGTTGATGAAAATTTAAGAAAAGAGGTAATAATTTTAAAAAAGCAATTTCCGGAAATTACAGAGTTTACAAAACAAATTAAAAACAAATATGTCAATAAGAAAATAACTTTGAAAGTTGAAAAAATGGCATCAAGATATAAAGGAGAATTATCAAAAGAATTTAATTCCGATAAAATAAAAAACATTACCGACACAGGCATTCAAAAAATATTGTTAAATCATTTAAAACAGTTTGACACCATAAAATTACCTTTTGATGAAGCAATAAAATATTATGATGCGTTATTAGAAAAAGATGAATTTGAAGCAATTGTAAACGATAATGAAAACGATTTTAAATCTACTGAGGAGTTAATACAATACTTAAAAAACAACAAATACGAATCCGGTAAAACCAAATATGCTACTTTAAATGTTTTTGTAGATAAAGTTACATCTGAAAATTTACGAAATAGAGTAGATGATAAAGAAAAGAAAATTGAAATAATAGAGCACCCTGAAATTGCCTTTACACCGGAAGAAATTGAAAAAATGAACGAACCCTACAATTTAATAAGATTAAATAATGGAAAAAATCACAAACCAATATATAAAGTTCGTTTATCATCAGGATTTGGCAAACAAAGACAGGTGACCACGGATAAAGAAACTAAACACCCTGTTAAACTAAAACAATACATGGTAAATGATGAAGGTTCAAACATATTTATTGGGGTTTATGAAAACAAAGAAACAACAGAACGAAAATTCAAAGGCATAGAATTAATAGAATTAATAGAAACACTCAAACAAGCCGCATATAATCATGACCTTTCTAAAAAAGAAAATCCCATACCAGATAAATATGATAATGATGATAGTAATTTTGGACGTATTTTTACTTTATCACCATTGGATTTGGTTTATGTACCTACAGAAGAAGAATTGAATAGCGAAAAAATTAATATAAACACCTTAGATAAAAGTAGAATATACAAATTGGTGAAATTTTCAGGGCAAACATTAGATTTTGTCCCTGCTAATACAGCTTCGGTAATTTTTGATATCGATAATGCTAAGGGAAAAAACAACAAATTTTTAGAGAAATTAGGAAAAAGATCAAAAAATGGTTTTAAAATAATTTCACCAAAAGATAAAAAGTTAACATTCATTTTGAATGAAATAGGCAAAACCTCTAGGCAAAGTAAGAGTCAAAATACATTGGATGGTATACAAATAAAATCTCAATGTTGGAAATTAACTATAGATCGTTTGGGAAACATTATAAAAATTGAAAAATAGTTTAACCATTCACGGCGCGCCTTCAAGACGCACCGTGAATTATAAACAATTATTAACCAATGCAATTCCAAAAAGGCTATCTATACCATATCTATAATCAAGGGAATAATCGGCAAAAGATTTTCTTTAACAGGGAGAATTATTTGTATTTTTTGCAAAAGATGAATACATATATTTTGCCTTATGGAGATATTTTGGCTTGGTGCTTAATGCCCAATCATTTTCATTGGATGGTGTATGTGCGAGAAGTAGAAACAGAAGTTGAGAGGTTTGCCGGATCCGGCACGAGACTCGGCGCGTCTCAAAGACGCACTGAGTCTCAACTTCGAACTTTCAACGATTCAATAGGTATTTTTCTAATGAGTTATACCAAGGCTATTAACAAACAACAAAAGCGTTCCGGAAAATTATTTAGAGAAGCCACCAAAGCCGAATGCGTCAATTGCTTAGAATTAGATAAACCCTCATTTATAGGTAATAAAATTATTAAACCCGAAAGACAATATCCTCAAATTTTATTTGAATATATCCATCAAAATCCGGTTAAAGCGGGATTGGCTAAAAAGATTACGGATTGGGAATTTTCTTCGGCACGTGATTATTATGCCGGGCGTAGAGGTCAATTGATAAATAAAGAAATAGCAAAAGAATATATCGATATATAGACTTGGCATGTCTCAAAGAGGCCCGAGCATATATATTAGGTTTAAATTTTTTTTCTTATGATAAAACGCACTATTTTTATCAGCAGTGATGCTTATTTACGCACCAAGCATAAGCAACTGATTATCGATTTTGCCGACAAAGAAAAAAAGCCGGCCAGTATTCCTATCGAAGATATCGGAGTCATTGTTTTGGAAGCTTACCAAATGACCATCAGTCTAAATCTTATATCGCGAATGCTTGACAACAATGTGGCCATCATCACTTGTGACTCGCGTAAAATGCCACAAGGTTTAATGCTCAATTTGGAAGGAAACACCTTGCAACAAGAGCGTTTTAAAGCACAGATAAATGCCAGCATACCACTCAAAAAACAGCTATGGCAGCAAACCGTCAAAGCTAAAATCCGGAATCAAGGACAGTTGTTAGGCAAGTTTCAAATTCTACCCGCATATAAATCGGGCGTGCCAAAAAATTTTGAAGAATGGCGCAATTCGGTGCGTTCAAGTGATCCCGATAACCTGGAAGGACGCGCTGCTGCCTATTACTGGAAAAGTATATTTAGTGAATATATTCCCGGTTTTGTGAGAGGACGCGAAATGCCGCCACCCAATAATTTACTTAATTACGGCTACGCTATCTTGCGGGCGGTAACTGCGCGCTCATTAGTAGCCTCCGGATTATTGCCTACTTTGGGAATTCATCATCACAACCGATACAATGCCTATGCCCTGGCCGATGATATTATGGAACCTTATAGGCCGTTTGTAGATAAAATTGTATACAGAATTGTTGCCGTAAAAAAAGATACTCAAGATTTTCAATTGACTAAAGCACTCAAAGCCGATTTATTACAAATACCGGCTATGGATGTAAAAATTGACGGAGAAATAAGCCCGTTGATGATTGCCATGCAACGTACAACTACTTCGGTGTCCCGTTGTTTTGAAGGTTTTCAGCGCAAAATATTATATCCCGAATTAAAATAAACCAAATGGAAGCAGATGCACTTTCCAGACTAAATCAATACAGAATTATGTGGGTAATGGTATTATTTGACTTGCCGACCGAAACGTCCAAAGATCGCAAACAAGCCGCTTTATTTAGAAAACGCTTAATAGAAGATGGTTTTTCAATGTTCCAGTTTTCTATTTATGTCCGGCACTGTCCCAGCAGAGAAAATGCAGCCGTTCATATTCAACGGGTCAAAAACTTCTTACCACCCAAAGGACAAGTTGTCATTATGCAAATAACCGATAAACAATTTGGTATGATTGAAATTTTTAACCAACGAAAAGAAGAAGATCCACCTCCACTTCATCAACAACTAAGCTTATTTTAATAGGGTTTAGAAAATAAAAAATGGCTTGAAAATTATCAAGCCATTTTAATGATTACAACTTTTTCTGTTTCTATTTTTATTTATATCTTATTGATTATCAGCGGTTTTTATTCACCTATACTGTAATCAATATATCAAAGATATAAAATTGAAAGGAATTCACAACTA
>Ga0256835_1000043_pt1 | contig 115469 bp, 94 predicted proteins | sample PIR30metaG_FD_185972 | JGI IMG/M metagenome (GOLD analysis project Ga0256835, IMG submission 185972) | Hydrothermal vent microbial communities from East Pacific Rise, Pacific Ocean - PIR-30 | ecosystem: Environmental > Aquatic > Marine > Hydrothermal vents | place: Pacific Ocean: East Pacific...
CCTACAACAAGAAATTCAAAACCGATTGATTTTATAATGCTCACTCAAATTTACGGCAATTCCAATCCAAAGCACCAATGGATAGATGATATTGAGATTAGGGATGGTTTACCTGAATAAATCCGCATAAAGTTTTTGTAAAAAAAAGTTGTTTTTAAATAAAATAGCGAGCGGCAATAATTTCGCAAGAGTAATAAAACAAAAAATACAATTCATATCCCCTTTACATTATTTCCTTTCGTTGTTATAATATACAAGAAACAGAAATGAAATATATGAATTTGTTAAACTTTTATGAAACAAATATGATAATTAAACCGGAAGATGTCTATTTTTTCGGGAATATTAAAACCGTTAGACCGCAACTAAGCAAATGGGCAAAATCGGGAAAACTTATTGAATTAAGAAAAGGTTATTATCTTTTGCCGAAAAAGATAAAAAAATATCCCCCGCATTTTTATATCGCAAATACCATTTATTTTCCTTCTTACATCAGTCTTCAATCCGCACTATCCTTTTACGGTTTAATTCCAGAAGCAGTATATTCAATTACATCCGTTTCAACAAGAAAAACCTATGAAATCAAAAATAAACTTGGAAATTTTATCTACAGACAAATTAAAAAAGAGCTTTTTTTCGGATATAAATTACATAAAATAAATGATTTTCCCGTATTAATCGCAGAACCCGAGAAAGCCATAATTGATTTGATTTACCTTTCTCATTCGGACACAAAATCATTCAGACTACAAAATCATGAGATTTTGAATAAACAAACAATCAAACTGTATTTAAAGAAATACCCTAAATGGGTTAATAAAAAGATAGAGGAGATTTTATGAAAGAGAGATTAAAAGAGATAGTTTCAAAATATGATGAACCTCTCTTAAAACTTAATAAAGGAAGGGAATTTTTACAAGAAATTATCCTCTTTTTGCTCTATAAAAAAGGTTTTTCAAGTTATCTGATTTTTGAAGGTGGAACCGCTCTGAGATTGCTTTACGATTTGCGAAGATTCTCGGAAGATCTTGATTTTTCTGTTTCAAAGGAAATCAATTATGAAAAACTTAAAGAAAAGCTGAAAAGAGAACTTTTATTAATGAATTATCAAGTTGAAACAATTTTAAAAGAGGATAAAAATGTTGTTGTATTAAATATTAAATTCATTGAACTTTACGAAGTATTAAAACTTCCGTATAAAAAACAACTTTCTATTCATATGGAGATTGATAAAAGACCTCCGGCAGGAGGCAAAATTAAATCATCGCTTATCGGAAAAGAATTTTTTTCAAGAATCTATCATTATGATTTATCATCGCTTTTTTCAAAAAAACTTCATGCAATATTTTTCAGAGAATATGAAAAAGGGAGGGATTTTTATGATTTACTTTGGTATCTGAAAAAAAAGATTAAACCTGATTTCGAGTTATTATACTCGGCAACACTTCAAACCAATCCCGAAAAAGCAAAGGAGCTTAAAGATTTGGATTGGGTTGAATTTTTGAAAAAAAGGATTGAAAAAGTAAATTTTAATAAAATTCGTAGTGATGTAAAACCATTTCTTGAAAATATTGAAGAAGCAAATTTTATAAATAAAAAGGACATTCTAAAAATTCTCGGGAATTTTTCATAATTGCCGATATTACCGATAATATTTTAAAAAACGGATTTTGTTTTGGGGGGAGAAGAACTCAATGGATTTTCGTGTCTTACGCTTTTTATCTCCATTGTAATAATTGCTTAAAAGGTTGTTTTGTCAAGATATAAAGATGAGATCAAAGTGATAAAATTTTATTAAATTTGCAATTCCTATTTCTATATGTTAATTTAAAAAATGAAAAAAAGTTTTTTAATGTTTATTTTTTTTCTGTTTTTTCTAAGCTTTCAAATATCGGCTGATACTCTTTCCCTTGTAATTGAAAATGACTTTTTTTCGGGAACTGATAAGCATTACACAAATGGTATAAGATTCGGGTGGCTGGGAAAGGGGATAGACGGAGCAAATCTTGAGTCAAAAAATAATTTTTATTCAAAAATTGTAAAAGGATGGATAAAACTAATCCCATATTTATCGATAGATAAAGATAAATCTTACAACTTTGGTTTTAGCCTTTATCAAATGATGTTTACCCCAGAAGATATCACAAAAAAAGAACCCAATCACGATGATATCCCGTATGCAGGCCATCTTGTATTATCGTTTCTTTTGTTTGAGCATGATACTCATTCTTACAATGAATTTAAATTTCAAATTGGTATTGTCGGACCCGATTCAGGAGCCGAAGCAGCTCAAAAATGGTTTCATAATTTAATAGGGGGAGTTGAGCCTCAGGGGTGGGATACTCAACTGCCCAATCATACCACATTCGGAATAGTTTATGAGCATGGGGTAAGAAGATGGGAAAAGAGTTATGGTAATGGTTTTTCTTCAGATTTAATCGGTAATATAAGTTTGAGTCTTGGAAACTTTTTTACGGGTTCATCCGTTGGAGCAATGTGGAGAATTGGAAAAAATTATCCGAAAAATTTTAATGTTTATTATTCGGGGATGATAAATGAGGGGGCTCTTTTGGGTTTACAGACTTTTAATCGGGGCTTCGGATGGTCTGTAAATTTCGGGCTTTATTTGGATATAATAGCTTATCTTTATGTTATTGATTCCGCAAAGGAATACAATATTGATAGAGGGTATTTTTTGGGACGGGCTGTCATCTCTTTCAGCTTATACTTTAACAATTTCCAAATTTCGGTAACAAAGCAAATTCGCACATCAAGCTTAAGCTCTAAGAGGAATGAGTTGTCTTACGGTGCTGTTTCAATTTTATGGAGAATATGAAACGGAGATGATATTGAGATTTGGGATGGTTTGCCTGAATAAATCCGCATAAAGTTTTTGTAAAAAGTTGTTCTTAAATATAAGACCCTGCTTATAGTAATTTATTTAGTTTGATTTTATGATTAATTTTTAATATCTCTTTATTATGAAGAATATAAAAAGAGTAAAGTTATAAAAGGTTTATTCTATTAAAAATCTTGAAAAACGGATTGCGGCTTTTGGGTTTATTTCAACAACAAAACACGAGCCATTCTCAATTACAAATGGTCTTATCTCCGAATCTTTGGAAACGGGGGTATAAAAACTTGCCGGCTTTGTCCAATTTTTACCTTTATCAAATGAGGCGCTCATAAGATCTCTGAGACTTACGAAAATTCTGTCCGGCATTTTTATATTAAGGTGAGGCATGGATTTATCCCTCTTTTTGAAAAGTTTCCAAAGATCGGTTCCGTATTGGTAATCCATTCCGAGATTTGTTCTATAAAAAAACCCTTCCCCTATAACCGCTCCCGTATAATATTCCTGATAAACTCCGAGAATAGAAAAATCTTCCGATAAATAGGCTTCCCCTCTGTTCGAGTATGCTCCGAATGTTTGAGTATAGTTTGAGCCCCCGTCCGATGATACAAAAGCCACTCCCACCATATTCCTTCCGTAGCGGGTGAGAAATTCAAGACGGATTCCCCCTTTATTATTGACAACCATATCAATAGGTTGCAACCCTTCTCCCTCATAGAGATTTGATACATCATAGGAAAATTTTTCTTTGGATTTCCAACTGTCTCCGAAATCCGTTGATGAGTTCGTATAAATATTTAAAATATTTGAGGGGGTTGAGGTTGAAAATATACAGTAAAAATTCGAACCGCCCGCCCATTTTAAATAACTAACCGTTAAATCTTCCTTTTGAGAAGGGATAAATTCGGGATATTCGCCGATTTGCTTCCAGCTATCTCCGTAATCATCCGACTTAAATATTTTCAAATCATCAATTCTGTATAATTTTTCATTTATGTTGAGTAATTCTCCCGATACACTTTTCGGAGATTCCCATTTTAACCCTTTATCTTTTGAGAGGATAAATTTTTGTTCGTATTCGGATGTTTTATCAGCCATCTCTTTATAAATTATGATTATATTTCCGTTTTTAAAATACAAAAGATTTCCGATTTCTCTTTTATACACCCCCTCTCCGTCCAAAACAATGGAGGATGAATTACAAACAGGGGTATGAGAAATTGAAACGGAAAATTTATTTGAGGTTGTATCTCCGTTTTTAACACTTATAAAGATATTTTTCTTGCTTATATTAAGAGGTATTCCCGTAATGTTTTTATCTATGGTTGCTTTAAGTTTTTTACTATTTATAAAAACAGTGGGAACGGATTTATCATCCGCAAGAACCGAAGATTTTTCATTAAAATTCATCCCTTCCACAATAATTGTCGAACCTGTTTTACTTAAAATCATCTCGGGAGAAACCTTTAATATATAGATAGCCTCATCATCCATTTTGCATCCCGAGAGAAAGAGAATAGGGAATAATATAAAAACCATAATCGGAAAATATTTTCCGTTCATTTTTCCCTCCTGTTTATCATCTCTAATTATATACTTTTAAATGAATTTTTTAAATCAATCTGCAAAAAGACCTTAACTAATAAGAACAGTTTAGTCGATAATATGAGAAAATCAAGAAAATAGCGGGAAACTTTTAAGTTAAAAGTATAAACCTTTTTTCTAAAAATTATAAGCAATCTTAAGTAAAATCGTCCTTTTTTTAGAGATTAACCTGTTTTCGGTTTGTAAAATTTCACTGTAAACGAGATAGACATGGCTTTTGGCTTTCGGAATAAAGTGAATCCTTACATTTGCAACCAACTCATTATCTTCATTATTGTATTGAAGAAAAGCTGAAGTAAAAAAGTTTGTTGTGGGATTAAAATTTATCCAAACGGCAGGTTCGTAAGTTTTGAATTTTCCGTTGGCTAACGAGATATCATTATATGAATAATCTATATTAAGAGAAAAAACTCTTGAAATTTTTATCCTTCCCTCCAAGACAAATTCTTTTCTTTTCCCCGTATAAAAATCTCCGAAATTATAAAAAAAAGCTGCTGAAAGTGTTCGTGATTTACTTGTGTCAAACTGAATCTCCCATTTTTTTTCTTTATACATCCCTTGATTTATTATTATTCCTTCGTAAATTTCAAAATCCTCGTCTAATAGTTCTTTTCGTGTTTGAAAATTAAGCTCGAATGATTCCCCCGACCTTGTCTCGAATCCGAACAACCTGTATTCGTAAAAATCCTCAAGAAGGTTTCCCGAAAGGTCGGATGTCTTGTAATTTTTAATTTTGAATACAAAATATTTAAACCCCGCTTTATTTATTCTCGGTCTTGTTTTTATCTGCCAATCAGACCTCTTAATTCCTGTTCTATAAACAAAACCTATTTCCGGTTTAAAATTTTCTTCAATAACATAGTGCTTGAAATAGACATCAAAAAGATTGTTCGGATAATTAACATAAAATTGATAGGCTTTGTTTTTATCATCTTTTGTATCCGAATCATATGTTTTTGCCGCAAAACCTCCTATAATGAGATTTTTATCACCCAAAAAATTAGAAAAGGAGAGAACTCCGTCAACTCCGAGAGATGAATTATATTTTCCATTTGTGTATCTGTTGGTTGCGATAAATCCGACATAGGATTTTTTTAATATTTCCCTTCTGACTCTCACTGCGGAATAATTTGAGGGAGCATATTCCCCGCTTCGGGAAGTTTCAATGTTAAAGATTCCTATATCATATTTTCCCGCTTTTCCTGTGAGCCGTGCCCCTCCCAAAATCGGAACCTCCTTTCTATCCGGAGAAAGACCGATTCTTCGGGTGTAGAGAGGCTGAACTTTCCCGGGAATTCCAAAAGAAAATATCCCCGCTCCTTCAAGGAAGAACTCCCTTTTTTCAGGATAAAAGAGGCTGAATCTCGTGAGATTTATCCTTTTTCTGTCAACTTCCACCTGGCCGAAATCAGGGTGAGCCGTCATATCAAGTGTTAAAGATGAAGTCAATGAATACTTTAAGTCAATTCCCGCCCTTAACTTATAATCGGTATTTATATCTTTCTCTTTTTGAATCCCCGATAGAATATAAGGTTTGAGGTTTATTTTGTTCCCTCTTTTTATCCCCGAAATCCCTTTTAAAATTCCCGCTTTTGAAATCAGCATTATCCCTTCGTTTCTATGAAAGGCTGTCCATAAATCCTCCTCGTTTTTTCTTGCGATAAATCTTCTGAAATTTATCCCCCACTCTGTTTTTTCAGGATTGAATTTAAGAGTTGAAAACGGAATTTTTATCTCCGCACTCCAACCGAAAGTTGTTATTGTTGCCTTTGTATCCCAAATCCCGTTCCAATTTTTGTTTTCATACTTTCCTTCATCCGTTATATATGAATCGAGTTTTGCTCCATTGGGATTAACGATAAACAAAAATCCGCTTCTCATATCCTTGTAAGTATCAATGATAATTGAAATACTATCATCACTTGAAAAATCTCCGTCTCTTTCCATCTGTTTTGCAAAAATTTTGTTTGGTTCTGGATCAAAACACTTTATCCCGATATAAAGATTTTTATCATCATATAAAACCCTAATCTCTGTTTTGAAGGAAGCTTTTTTGCCTACATCGGGTTCTTTCTGAAGGAAATTTGTTGCGGGGATGGCTTTTTCCCAAACATCTTCCGATAGTTTGCCATCAATTCTGATATCCGACTTTATTTTTATCGCTTTTATACTTTTAAAATTTTCTCCGTATAAAGAGGACACAAGAATAATGATTATAATTAGTAAGGAATATTTTTTCATTTAAAAATTCTCCTTGAAATATTATTCATATAAACAAATAATATCAAAAAGCATCTTATTATAAAAGGGAGAAAAGCAATAAATCATTTTCAGAATAAATTAATCTTTATGACTATTATACAATGATTGAAAATTTGACAGTTTGTTAATATAATAAAAAACAGAAATTTCAATAAAAAAGGTAAAAAAAGCGGAGGAAAGAATGAGCAAAAACCGAGAAATATTAAAAAGATTAATCATGATTTTTCTATTTATTATTATATCCATATATCCTCTTGAGTCTTCTGTCAATAAAATCAATGTTTTAGGATACCAAATTGAGTTGGTAGGTAAGATGAAAAACTTTAAAACCAATTTTAATGTTAAAAAAGTTGAAAAAAACTTGGAGATATTAACCATAACTCTTTCTTCTGAAAAACCTGCAACTCCTCCGAGAATTTCTTTAAAGTGGTCGGTGCCATCTTATAATATTGCAGGGTTTTGGAGTGTTAGCTCCTGGATGGGAAAAATAGTTAACGCCGATTGGTATCCTTCGAGGGTTAATTCCATGTTTGCAAAGAATGCACCTGTATTTTCATTGTTCGGGTATGATAATTCTAACAGACTTAGTGTAGCTGTTTCAGATGCTTTAAACTCGATTAAAATGTCCGCAGGCATCAGGGAAGAGGATGGGAGAATTTATTGTAATATAGAATTTTTTAAGGAAAAATATAAAAAAACTGATAATTATTCGGTTAAAATAAGATTTGACAAAAGGGATATCCCTTATTTCAAAGCTCTTTCGGAAATTCCCGATTGGTGGGGCTCTTTTAAAGGATACACCCCTTCGTCCCCTCCGAAATCGGCAAAACTTCCCATGTATTCCACATGGTATGGTTATCATCAAAATATCTCCCCCGAGGCTCTTTTAAAAGAGGTTGATATTGCCAAAAAACTTGGTTTTGAAACAATTATTATTGATGATGGTTGGCAAACTCTTGACAGTAGCAGAGGATATGCTTTTACAGGAGATTGGAAACCTGAGAAAATCCCAGATATGAAAGAGTTTGTCAAGGAAATACATAAAAAAGGGATGAAAATTATCTTATGGTATGCCGTCCCTTTCATGGGGGAAAAAGCTGAAAATTTTAAAAGATTCAAAGGCAAATATCTCCGTTATTGGACAGGTCAAGGGGCATATATTCTTGACCCGAGATATCGTGAAGTCAGAGAATATATCCTTAATATATATAAAAAAGCGATAACAGAATGGAATCTTGACGGATTTAAACTCGATTTTATGGAGAGATTTTCAGCGGATAAAAACACAGTGCTTGAAAAAAAAGACGGGAGAGATTTTGCTTCCGTGAATGAAGCCGCGGATAAACTTATGACAGACATTATGAGTGAATTAAAAAAAATAAAACCTGATATAATGATTGAATTCAGGCAGCCTTACATAGGACCTCTTATGAGAAAATACGGAAATATGTTTCGGGTGGGAGACTGCCCCAATAGTGCCGTCTCAAACAGAGTGGGGATTGTTGATTTAAGACTCACAAGCGGTAATACTGCTGTTCATTCCGATATGCTGATGTGGAATTACGGAGAAAGGGTAGAAATTGCGGCATTACAATTCTGGAATATTATTTTCGGAGTGCCTCAGGTGTCAGTCAGATTTGAAGATATTCCCAAAGAACATTTTAAAATGGTAAAATTTTTAACAAGATATTGGATTAAAAACAGAGATATTCTTATAAACGGAGTGCTTGAACCTTTATTTCCTCTGTCAAACTATCCCATAATATCCTCTTTCAAAAACAATAAAAAAATCATTGCCCTATACAATGATATGGTTATCTCTATTAATAATAAAAAACCTTTGAAAAAAATGGATATAATAAATGCGAAAACAACAAATGATATATTATTAAATATTAAAAATAGTCAGGGAAGATACGGATATAAAATATATAATTGCAAAGGGGAGATTATCAAAAAAGGTGAAATTAATCTGTCAAAAGGAGTCCATAAGATAGAAATCCCCGTATCTGGAATAGTTTCTTTGAATTTGTTATAATGATTATAATAAAAAACTTCTTCGGATTAAACCTCTTTTTTAACAGCCCTGACAAGAGAATAAAGATTAAGCATAAAAGTTTCCATCGGTTGATCCATTGCATCTTTTATATCAAATTGTTTTAACATATAATCATTCACTATTTCATTTTCGTCCGATCCTTTTAATAATCTTTCTCTGATATTCTCCCCTATCTCTTTTGCTCTATTGTAAGAATTATTTAAAAATTCGGAGACCTCTTTTTGTTTAAAGGGGGTATTGTGAGGTAAAGCAAGGATATTCATATCAAAAGATTTTATTTTTTCCATGGATTCCAAATATTGGGAGTAAGCTGAGAAAAACAGAGGTTTTATCTTTTCGTTTTTTTCAAGTATTCCCGAGGAATCTCCGGCAAAAAGAATTTTATTATTCTCCTCGTAAAAAGAGAGAGAGCATCTTGTATGCCCGGGAGTTTCAAAAACTTTTATTTTAAAAGTTCCCGATTCAATAATATCTCCCTCTTTTAATACCCTGTCTATTGTTAATTTTTCATAATCATTGTATTTTCTCTCTTTTGTAATTGATTCATTCATCTCTTTAATGAAATCTCTTGCCTGCTTTTTTGAAAAAATTATTTTACTTCTTTCGGAGCCCATAATTTTAGCATCGGGAAACATCTCTTTTAGAAAAGGGATTCCTCCGCAATGATCATAATGGGAATGAGTTAAAAGGACAATATCAATCTTTTCATCAGGATTAAGAAATTCTTTAATAAATTTATTCAGAAGATTTACTCTGTCAAGTATCCCCGTATCAATCAGGACATTTTTATCCCCTTTTAAAAGATAAAAAGCAAAAGAGCCGTCAAAAGAATAATAAAAGTTTTCAAGCAATTGTTTTATCATTCGTATCTCCTTATCATTAAAATAATAAACTATCTTCATAAACGCGATATTGAATTGCCTCTGCGATATGAGATTCTAAAATTCTTTCTTCACCTTCAATATCGGCAATCGTTCTTGATAGTTTTATTATTTTATCATAAGATCGAGCTGAAAGGGAGAATCTTTCAATCGAATAATTCAAAAGTTTTTTTGAGCTTTCATTAAGATTAACAAATTTTTTAATCTCCTTTTTATTCATTAAGGAGTTTGTTTTAATGGAATCCCCGAACCTTTGATTTTGAAAATTTCTCGCTTTTTCAACCCTCTTTTTAATTCGTTCGGAAGATTCCCGTTTCTCCGAAGAACTTATCTCCTCCACTTTCACTCTCGGCACCTCGATTATTATATCTATCCTGTCAAGAAGAGGTTTTGATAACCTGTTATAGTATCTTTGCCTTATATAATGGGGGCATTCTTCTCCGCTTATTGTATCTGTGCAGGGATTCATTGCTCCTATTAAAATAAAACGGGAGGGAAATTTGACGCTTGACGAAGCTCTGACTATACTTACCTCTCTGTCTTCAAGAGGTTGTCTTAAAACTTCAAGAGCACTTCTTTTAAACTCGGGCATCTCATCAAGGAACAAAACTCCATTGTGTGCTAAGCTTACTTCTCCGGGTGAAGGAGGTTGACCTCCCCCTATAAGACCTATATCCGATATAGTGTGGTGAGGAGATCTGAATGGCCTCTCTTTAATAAAAGGCCTGTTTTCTCCTAATCGATTGGCTATACTATATATCCTTGTTGTTTCTATGATTTCATTAAGACTCATCTCAGGTAAAATCGTCGGGATTCTTTTTGCAAGCATGGATTTGCCGCTTCCGGGAGGACCAACCATCAAAACATTATGTCCTCCTGCCGAAGAGATTTCAAGAGCTCTCTTAACATGATATTGTCCCGCAACTTCCGAGAAATCCACATCATATATACTATGAAAATTGTTTTGTCGGCTATAATTATCTTCCTTTTGATATTGAGGGGTGTATTCCCCTTTAAAAAAAGAGACAACCTCTTTTATATTTTTAAAATTTAAGATTTTCAACCCTTTTATAAGAGATGCTTCATTATAATTTTGTTGAGGAATAATAAGAATTTTTTCTTTTGATTTTGCCAAAACTCCGGCTGAAAGAACTCCATTAACCCTTCTTATCTCCCCTTCCAAAGATAGCTCCCCCATAATTATATAGTCCGACAGGCTTTCCTCTTTTATAATATTTTGTTCCAAAAGGAGCGATATTGCAATGGGAAGATCAAAATGGGAACCTGTTTTTTTTACATCCGCAGGTGCAAGATTCACTATAATCTTTTTATTCATCGGAACCCACCCATTGTTTTTCAAAACAGTGCTTACCCTGTCTTTACTTTCTTTAACCGATTTTTCTGGAAGTCCCACTATATTAAAAAAAGGAGAACCTTTTGAAATATCGGATTCGATTATAACCTCTTTTGCATCAATCCCGTTAAACCAACAACTAAGGACAGAAGAAGACATATCCTTAACCCTCCTAAAAATATATGATTAATTTATCCCCCGGGAAAATTCTATTTGAAAAAAGATTATTCCATTGTCTTATTTTTCTAACGGAGATATTATACCTTCTTGAAATTTTGTATAAAGAATCCCCTTTTTTAACCCTGTAAAAAATCGCTTTTTTATTTAATTTTCTATAATTTAATTTTCTTGAAATTTTCCTGTATTTGATAGTTCCCGGAGAAGTGATAATAAGGATTCTACCCGGCCTTATAATGTTTGATCTTAAATTATTAGCGGATTTTAAAGCCCTTACCGACACATTATATTTTCTTGCTATTCTATATAGCGTTTCCCCCCTTTTAACACGGTGTTCAACCCAATAAATCCTTTTTTTAATCGGAAGTTTTTTTAGTGTCAATAGTTTTTCTTCCGGAATATCCTTAGGAACTTTTATCTCGTATTCTTTCAAGAAATAAGGTGTGATTGTTCTTAATAATTCGGGATTATATTTTTTTATGGTTGAATAAGAGATTCCCAGTTTTTTTGATACAATTCTTAAATCAACCGGGGAGGGAATTTTTACTTTTTTATACTCAATTTCATTTAAAGAGGGAAAATCAATATTAAATCTTTGAGGATCTTTTACTATAATCACAAGCGCGAGAAAAGCGGGAACATAATTTCTTGTTTCTCTTTTCAAATATCTTGTCCTCGAAAGATGCATAAAATCATTGACCTTTGTTCGTCTGAGAGCTCTGTCAACTCTACCCTCTCCCGCATTATATGCTGCAAGAGCGAGATACCAATCTCCGTATTTTTCATAAAGATGTTTTAATAATCTTGCGGCAGCATCCGTAGCTTTTTCAGGATTATACCTTTCATCCAACCACCAATTTACTTTTAAACCATAAAGAAGAGCTGTTGATCTCATAAATTGCCATAATCCTTTAGCTCTGGCTCTTGAAACCGCTTTAATTTTAAAATTACTCTCAAGAAGAGGCAGGTAAGCAATCTCTTCAGGTATATTATATTTTTTTAAAACTTTGAAAATCATGGGGAGATATTCTATTCCCCTTTTTAAACCCATCTCCAAAGAGTTCTTTTTTCTTTCCGTATATACTTTAATGAATTGAGAAACATTATCATTGATAATTATCGGTATATTATATTTGATTTTTTTTATCTCTTTTTCCACTGTTTGTTTTATTCGTATCGTTTCCTTGGGAGAAATCTTTTCCAAAGAACTGCTGTCAGGGAAAAGTTCCGTAATATTGTTTTCATCTATTGAATCCTCTATTTCCGAAGCTTTTTCAATTATCTCCTCTGTTTTGATTTTAAACTCGGCTTTTTCTTTTATTTCGGCGGGAACATCAAAAAAAAGATAAACCGCTTTATCTAAAAATATTCTTCCTTCGGTTATCTTTCCTTCGTCAATATTTTTTTGCGCTTTATTTATTAATTCAAGAGCTTTTTTGTATATAACAGAGATATCTTCATTAAGAGTTAAACTTTCGGAAGATTTTGTCTTTTGCAGTGAAATACATCCGTTTAGGAATAATAAAAATATTATTAGAAAGATAGGTTTTATATTTTTCATTTGATATCAATATCAACTTTTAATGATAATATGGCACCATTTATGATTTTGTTTTTTGAAATTTTCCATTTTTTTATTAAATCTCCCTCCTGATTTATAAACTGGATATAGATATGAGAGGAATCAATAATTTTCTCAGAAGGAATTTTCAAAGACAAATTTTTTTCTATTAAATTCTTCCCGTTTTCCATAGGAAGCTCTTTTGTCTTTTTATCTTTTGCCGATTGTTCCTCTTGCTCTTCACTAACTTTATTTTTCTCTTCTTTTGTTCTTATGTTCTCCGCTTCTTCCCCTTTTTTATTTTTTTCTTCCTTTTTGATCTCCGTCTCTTCCTGTTCGGAACTCGCATTTTCTATCTTATCGTTTGTATTATTTTCGTTTGTTTTTTGTTCAACCTCCATAGCAGTCCTTTCCTCAGACGGCTCTTCTTCAATATCTTCATCTATCACCTCTATTTCTTCTGTTTCTGTCTCTATATCCTCTTCAAGCTCAAGTTCGCCCTCTATCTCCATCTCCTCTTCTATTTCAAGTTTTCCTTCTATCTCAGTTTTTCTTTCAGTTTCAGCCTGTTTTTCTTCATCTTTTGTTTCTTTTTTACTTTTTTCCTCGTTTTTATTGTCAGGTCCAGTTGACTCTTGAGGCTCCTGTAAATAATCTCCGAAAACTTCCTCTTTAACAGAATGGAGAGTTAAACGGGTTATCTCTCTTAATGTTTCAAGCACCCCTTTTCCTTTAACTGCCACAGCTTCAAAATAAGTTTTATTAGAAGGGTTAAGCCTCTTATTCAGTTCTTCAACCGGTAAAATATTGTTTAAATCCCTTTTATTGAACTGGAAAACGAGAGGTATCTTATCAATTAAGATATTATTGAATTCAAGGTTTTCCAACATGTTTTTGTAATTTTGAATATTCGCTTCAAGAAGAGGCTCCTGAGAATCCACTACAAAAACAATGCCATCCACACCTTTTAAAACGAGTTTTCTTGTTGTATTATAATGAACTTGTCCGGGGACAGTGTAAAGTTGAAGTTTTGTTGTAAAACCTCTTATTTTACCCACTTCCATAGGGAGAAGATCAAAAAAGAGTGTTCTTTCGGTGTCAGTATCCAAACTTACAAGTTCGCCCCTGAAACTTTTATCGGTTTTTTTATAGATATATTGCAGATTTGTAGTTTTTCCACTTAATCCGGGGCCATAATATACAATTTTAACACTTATCTCTTTTGTCGAATAATTTATAAATACCACAAAACAAGAATATCAGACTTTAAAAAATGTGTCAAGTTTTTTATTCGATTTTCAGGGTTCTCAAAACCTAATATAGAAATTATCGCTTATTTAAGGTATAATAAAAAATCGTTTCATTAGGAGGGATAAAATGGAGATTATAATTAAAAAAGATAAAGAAGAGATAGCGGAAGAGATTATTAATCGAATTAAAGAACTTATCAAGAAAAAAAGGCATCCTGTCATAGGTCTTCCGACCGGAAATACTCCGAAAATCATATATAAAAAAATGATAGAAGAATATGAGAAAAAGAACATTGATTTTTCCGATATTGTAATTTTCGCACTTGATGAATATCTCGGCATTCATCTTGATCACCCTGCCTCAACAAGAGAGTATTTTAGAAAAAACCTTCTCAACCATATAAATGTAAAAGAGGAAAACCTTTATTTTATTAACGGAACTCCGGACAATATTGAAGAGGAATGCAGAAAAGTTGAGGAAAATATCAGAGATAGAGGGGGAATAGATTTTGTGATTCTCGGACTCGGTCAAGACGGGCATATAAGTTTTAATGAACCCGGCTCTTCTCTTACTTCAAGAACAAGGGTAAAACCACTAACACAATCAACCATAAAACATTTGAGTCAATTTTTCGGAAACGAGGAAAAAACCCCGCGATTCTGTATAACTTTTGGTCTCGGAACAATTATGGATGCTAAAGAGATAGCCCTTATTGCTTATGGTTATCATAAAGCTGTTGCAATAAAGAAATGTGTCGAAGGACCCATATCAGCCTCTTTTCCGGGTTCAATTGTTCAAATGCACCCCAAAGCAAAAATTTTCCTTGATGATGAATCAGCGAATTTATTAGATGAAAAAGAATATTATAAATGGGCATATGAGAACAAACATAAGATGTTCGATTATCTCAATAAATAAACATGGACACTATTTTAATAGAGATTAGATCGGTTCTAACGGTTGATTTGATTTTAAAAAACTTTCCCGAATTAAAATCCAAAAAAAAATTTATTCAAAAAGGGCTTGATATTGTTAAAGTGAAAACACCTAAGATTTATCGCTATTTATCAAAGGAAAATGCTATTATTAACTTAAGAAAATATAAAATAATTATAGAGCATGACCCCGGAATAAAACAGAAAGAGATAAGAAAAATATTGAATTATTGGATTAAAAGGGCTAAAATAAAAAGGATGTTTTTGTCATTTGTGGAATTACTAATTATCCCTTTTACCGCAATATTAACCCCTATACCGGGACCCAATTTTATTTTTTACGCTGTTTTTCTTCTATTTTATTTTCATGTATCGGGGTATCTCTCTTTGAGAAAAATCAGAGTTGAAGATTTAAACATTGAGTTTGATGAAAAAAAATTATGTTGATTTGCATATACACTCCCCTTTTTCTCTTGCCACATCAAAAAAGATGGATGTGGATAATCTTGAAATTATGGCTATTAAAAAAGGGATTGATATTCTTGCAACGGGGGATATCTTTCATCCCGAATGGCAGAATATTTTAAAAACAAAATTAGTGGAAAAAAAAGACGGGTTTCACAAACTTAAAGACGGTAAAACAAATTTTATCCTTTCGGGAGAAGTCTCTCTCGTTTTCGGAGAGGTGGGAAAAAAGAAAAAAGTTCATGTTTTGATTTTATGCAAAGACTTTGCGGAAACAGAAAAACTGACTAAGATATTTTCGGCATACGGTAAGCTTAAATCAAACGGAAGACCTTTTTTAAAAATGAGCCTTAAACAATTATCCGATTATATAGAAAAAGAGACTAAGGATTGTTTTATAATAGCAGCTCATATTTGGACACCCCATTATTCCCTTTTCGGTTCAAAGTCCGGATTTAATTCTTTGGAAGAAGCTTTTGAAGGAAAGCCCACCGATAGGTTAATTGCCATGGAAACGGGGTTATCTTCCGACCCACCTATGAATCGGCTTGTTAAAGATGTAATGAGATACACGCTTGTATCAAATTCCGACTCTCACTCTCCTCTGAAAATAGGAAGAGAAGTGAATGTTTTTCAAAACATCTCCTCTTTTGATACATTGATAAAAAGTATAAAAACAGGAAAAAATTTTTTATATACAATAGAGTTTTTCCCGGAAGAGGGAAAATATTTTTATGACGGGCATAGAAAATGTAGTGTTTCTCTTCATCCCGAACAAACTTTTAAACGAAAAACGATTTGCCCTGTTTGCGGAAAAAAATTAACGGTCGGTGTTTTAAACAGGGTTTACGAACTGTCAAAAATACACGGAGAATTCAAGGGTGAAACAATCCCTTTTAAATATTCCGTTCCCCTTATAGAAATTATAGCTGCTGTTTTAAAAAGGAAAGATAATTCCCCAGTTGTTTTAAGAGAATACTATGCTCTGTTGGATAAAATAGGCAAAGAGTTTTATATTCTTGAAGAAGCGGAATTTGACTTGATTAAAAAATATTCGGGAGAGATGCTTGCAAAATCCATTACCGCTCTTAGAGAAAACAGAGTCAAAAGAATACCCGGATTTGACGGACAATATGGTAAAATTATTTTTGAATAGATTATTCTATTGAGTTCAAAAAACCGATGCTTGTAAAATTTTTAATTTTTACGGATTTTTTAATATAAAAAATATTAGGTTTAATAAATAGAGGAAGAAAAACTTTTTCTCCGATAGCTATTTTATGAGCTTTAACAAAATAATCATATCTCAAATTAGCATCAATCTCTTTCAGCCCGAGATCTATTAACTTGTCTAAGTTTTTATTAGAATAATTAAACATATTTAAAACACCATGGTATTTTGTTCTCGTATGAAAAAATCTAACCAAAATATCATCAACCCCACCCGTATCAGTTGCATACCTGAAAGGGGTTATGCTAAAGATGCCATCATCAAATAGTGTAAATCTCCATTTTTTATTAGTCTCTTCTTTTAATTCAAGATTTGAAAACCCTTGTTTCTTTAAGAGGTTGTATATATATTTAGCTATCCGCATATTTATAAAATCACTGTCAGGATAAATTATTATCATCTTTTTCCTTTTTTGATTAGGGCTTATATTATAGTCAGCAATTTGTTTTTTAGTAATATAATTATGCTTTAACCAAGGGGGAACAAAAGTGTTTGATATATAATCTTCGGGAATATTTAAATAATTAACGAGTTTTTTTCTGTTAATTAACTGCGATATATATTTTCTTACCTTTATGTCCGACAAAGGCTTAACTCTTGGGTTTAGAATCAGGAAATATACAAAATTGCTTGGTTTATTAATTATATTATAATATTCACTTAAATTATTATTTAACTTTACACTTAAATTACTTATTATATCGGGATAATTATCTTCCAATGATTTTTCGCTAAATTTATAATTAAAAACAAATTTTATCTTTTCTAACACCCCTTTTTCGCCCCAATATCGGTTAAATCTTGTTAATAAAATGCTGTGTTTTTCTATTTTATCAAATTTAAAAGGGCCTGTTCCTATTAAATCTTTTTTCTTTAGTTTTCTGTTTATTTTAAAAGAATCTTTGAAATAGATTATTTTTATATCCGATATTTGAATTAAAAAATCGGGAATCCTTTTGTTCAAGCAAAATTTAACCTTATATTTCCCCTCTGTTAATACTTTTTCTATTGAATTAACTATAAAAATATAGGGGGAATATATGCTTAATTTTTTTAATCTTTTAAAATTTTTTACAATATCTTTTGCTGTCAATTCTTTATTATTATGGAAAAAAATTCCGGGAAGGATATCAAAAACCCATTCTTTAGGTTTGGGATTATACCATCTGTATGCCAAAGAAGGTTCTATTCTAAAATCAAAACTTTTTTTTACGAGAGATTCAAACACATTATCAAATACATTAATATCTGTAGCCCAATTAGTTAAATGGGGATCAACGATATAAGTCCCGGAAGGAAAGGCAATCACAAGCTCCTTTTGTTTATGTTTGCAGCCGGGATAAAGAAAGATGATTAAAATTAATACGATAATTATTTTTTTATTCATTGGCTTTTAAGTATATATGAAAAACACTCCCTTTATTTTTTTTGCTCTCGACCTCAATTATACCTTGATGTTTCTTTGCTATAAGATAACAAGAAAACAACCCTAATCCAGTTCCTTTTTTTTCTTTTGTTGAGAAAAACGGTTCGAATATCTTTTCCATATTCTCCTTTTTTATCCCTATGCCATTATCCGCTATTGATATTTTAATATAATGTGATCGGGGAAGAATATGATGTTCTTTTAAGTATATCTCTGAAAGAGATATCCTAATCTCTTTCTCTCTTTTAACCGATACAGCATCTTTTGCATTAAGAATAATATTTATAAGCATTTGAATGATATCTTCCTTATTCCCCTTTATCTCGGTTTCCACCGGCAAATTTATCTCTTTGATAAGATTTGTGTTTGAAAGATTCCTTTTAACCAAAGATAATGCTTCGTTAAGTATGTTTACGATTTGATGTGATTGAAATTCCTCTTTTACCCCTTTTGAAAATTTTAAAAAATTATTAACGAGATTTTCCGTGTTTTTCAAACCCTCCTCCATGTTTAGAACATAGTGTTTAATAGATTCATTAGAGGTGGAATCTTTTATAATATCAAGATATCCTGAAATTACTCCTATCATATTTTTAATGTCATGAACAAAACTGGAAACAAAGACACCGAGACTTTCCATTTTTTGAGCGAAAACTATTTTTTCCCTCATCTTTACTTCATCAGTAATATCATTAATCATTACAACTCTCTTATTGTCAGGAATATTATATGAGAAAATCAAAAAATATCTATCTCCGATTTTCTTTTCAACCGATTTATTAAGGCTCTTTAAAGAGTCGAATATATACCATAAAAGTTTAGTGTTTTTTTCGTATTTATTGCAAAATTTAGAATTTTTAAAAATGATTTTTTGATTTTTGTCAACAATTATTATCCCGTTGGGAGAATTTTCGATTACAGATTCGAGAAGTTCTCGTAATTCTCTCTCTCTTTTAATGCTTTTACTTATCTCCTCTGCCATCTCACTCATTGTTAATGAAAGATCTTTAAACTCATCGGTACTACTCAACTCTATCTTTTTGTGAAACTCTTTTTTTCTCATTTTTTCCGCAAATTCGGATAATCGTTCAACGGAATTTGTAATTCTTGAACTATATTTATTTAGAATCACCGCAAGAATAACGAATATGGGAAGATTGATAAGAAAAATCAGAAAAAAAGATTTTAAAAAATAATCTAAAAAAAGAATATATCTGTAATAGTAAACAATCGTAAACAGATGTTCCCCGTTTTCTTCTATCAGGGGAACAAATACAAGATAGTATCCTTTTTTTATCATCTTTTTTAAAGCTATGTTTTTTAGGTTAAGATAAGGAAATTGAACCAATGGTTTTTTTACCCTTTTAAAAAAATCGGAAGAACTATATATCAATTTATTATTAATGGAATATATCTCAATATTTTTAAGAGATTCGTTCATTTCTAATAATTCGAGTATTTTGGAATGGAATTTTAGAGGGAACCTATTAAGATAATGCCTCATATCCATCCCTATTTTATCAGCGGTATTTTGAGAAAAGATAAAATTACTCTCTTTAAAACTGTTTTTCTCGAAAAAACTGAATAAACCACCCATTATCATTGAGTTCATTAAGATAAAAATTAAAATTAAAATGATATAAGATAAAAAAATCTTTTTTTTAAATCTCATCTGTATAACTCGAAAAATGATAGGGAGGGGAGGTAATTCCTCCCCTCTATATTGATAAATTACTTATTCTGACATTTGAGTTGCCGGTTCATCAGGATCTCCGGCATTATTAATAGGGATTCTTACGAGAAGATATCCGAGAGCAACCATTATAAGAATACTTATGTAAAAAGGGGAATGAGGCCATATATTCGGAACTTTTACATCAAAGAAAGCAAGAGCGGCGAAAAGCAATCCCATTAACGCTTCACCGGCAATTAATCCTGAGGCAAGTAAAACCCCTCTATTATCAATCCTTGCTTTTTGGTTATTATTGTATTTTCTTTTTTCAATTATCATGTCAACAATCCATCTGATTATTCCACCGACAAAAATGGCTGCCACTGTTTCAAAAGAAAGATACATTCCCACACTCACAAGCATAGGACTTTTTACCTTAACAAGTATAAATCCGATTGCCATAATTATTCCGACGATAATCAAAGGCCATACCATTTCTCCGCCAACGATTCCTTGTGAGAGTTTTGCCATTAACCCTGCTTGAGGAGCAGCTAATACATCTCCTCCGAAACCTCCTTGATATCCTTGAATCTTTGCCATTTTCAAATCTCCTGCATTCAATATAAAAAGGGGAATCCACATTACAAGTGCTGAAATAATAACTCCTATAAAATCTCCCACCTGCATCTTCCAAGGAGTTCCTCCGAGGATATGTCCCACTTTCAAATCTTGCAACATCTCTCCCGATACGGCAGCGGAAACACAAATGACACCTGCAACAGCAAGGACAACTATTACTCCGCTTGTTCCTTTCGCCCCGAGAATAACCATTAATATTGCGGCTATAACAAGAGTTGAAAGGGTTAATCCAGAAATCGGATTATTAGAAGAACCTATAAGTCCGACAAGATATCCGGAGACCGCTGCAAAGAAAAATCCCGCTATCATCATTACCAAAGCGGCTACAAGAGCGGGAACAAAATTTGCTTTACTAAAATCCATAAACCACCAATATACGATAAAAGTTAGCACTGAAATACCGAGCAATCCCATAAAAACGATTTTTATACTTATATCTTTATCCGTTCTTTTGGTAGCCGCACCGGCGGTTGCCGCTTTTTTAACATCGTCTATAGATCTTTTGATTCCTGTTATTAAACTTTTTCTCATCCCGTAAAGGGTCCATGCAGCACTCATTAACATACCGCCAATTGCAATAGGTTTTACGATATTAGCAAAAATATTTTTAGAAACCTCCGTCCATGTCAAAGCTCCGGCTGCCACCAGAGAGCTGTATTGAGGTGCGAGAATAAGAGTCAATAAAGGAACAAAAAGCCCCCACGCAAGAACACCACCTGCAAAATTTAATGCAGCGAGTCTCGGGCCTATAATATAACCAACTCCGAAGAAAGCAGGACTCAATGCCGGAGACTTTAACAAAATACCACCACCTGTGCTAACTCCTCCAAATACTGATTCCTTAATTTTTTCTCCGTTTTTTAAAACCTCTTTGGTAATATGAGTTCCCGGAATAATCTTATTTGCAAAAGAAGAAAAAGCTTCCCATTTTGAAGCAAGAACATGGAAACTTTTTAAAAATTCGATTAAGCCACCTATACCCATGGCATAAAATAGATATTTGGCCCCTGTTGTTCCGCTTCTCCCCGCTTTATGAATTTCAGATGCTGCAACAGATTCGGGAAAAGGAAGTTCGGGATCTTCAACCATAACTCTCCTTAAAAGTGTAACAAAAAGAATTCCTGCAATACCACCTACCAACATTATTACGGTTGATTTCCAATATCCGGCAAATGAACCGAAAAATTCAGGACTCCATACTCCAGCAATCAAAAATGCAGGTAAAGTAAAAATAGCTCCTGCTGCAACCGATTCTCCGATTGAACCAACTGTTCTTGTAAGATTTTCTTCAAGTATATTATTCCCCTTGAAAAGTCTCAAAAGAGCCATCCCAAGAACTGCCGCAGGGTATGTAGCGGCGATTGTCATCCCCGCTTTCAAACCAAGGTAAGCATTGGCCGCACCTAATACAACGGCAAGAATGATACCAATTAATAATGCTCTTAAAGTAAATTCTTTAAAATCAGTTTCATCCGGAACAAATGGTGTAAATTTTTTCTCTGCCATAAAACCTCCTTCTTAATAAGCTTTTTTTATAACTTCATAAACTGTTTTAATCAATTTTTCGGGTTTTACCGGTTTTTTCAGGTAATCGGAAGCACCTCTCTCTTTAGCCTCTTTAACATCCTCTTCCCCCTGTTCGGTTGAAAGCATTATTACCGGAATCTCTTTAAACTCATCCGTAGCTTTGACTCTTGATAAAAACTCCATACCATCCATATTAGGCATATTTATGTCACATATAATCAAATCCACAGTGTTCATAGATAAGACATTTAAGGCTTCAAGGCCATCTCCTGCCTCAAGTATCTCACCCTTAAACACTTTTTTTAATGCTATTTTAACCATTTTACGGATTATTGCGGAATCATCTACTAATAAAAAATTCATTATTTTCCACCTCCTGGTTTCCTATAAACCATAACTCCTTTTAAAGGTTTAAGTAGAAACAGATTTGTTACTTTAAACAAAGTATCGGACATCCCGAGAAACAAGTAGCCGTTAGGAACCAAGTTATCATAAAGGTTTTTAGCAACTATTTTTTTTGATTCAATATCGAAATATATTAAAACATTTCTGCAAAAAATTATGTCCATATTTTTTAGTGTTGCTGTTTGAGTTTTTGAGAACAGGTTTACAATACTAAAACTTACCATTTTTTTTATCTCTTCATTTATTTCATAAAAATTTCCTTTTTTGGTGAAATATTTTTCTTTAAGCTCCGGCGGGGTATTTCTTAAATCAGGTTCTGAGAAAAAGCCTGCTCGTGCGCTATTAATTACATCTGTATTTATATCTGTTCCATAAATATTAAAAGTTACACCTTTGTTTAGCAACCCTTTTTCCTTTAGTAATATTGCTATGGAATAAGGTTCGGAGCCATTTGAAGAAGCCGCACTCCAGATTCTTATACTTTTCATGTTTGTTTTTTCACTCAATTTTGTCTCTATCATTTCGGGCAATACAATATTTACCAATGCTTCAAGCTGAGGTTTTTCTCTGAAAAAATAGGTTTCATTAACTGTTAAAAGATTATATAAATCTTTTAATTCCTGCTTTCCGCGAGGATCAAATTTCAGAAAACTGATATATTCCCTTATGGAAGAAAATTTTGATTCCTCTATCCTCTTAATTATCCTTTTTTTAAAGAAATGCCACTGACTTCCAACAAAAGCAAGACCTGTTTGTTCATAGAGGTATGTCCTGATCAACATAAGTTCATTTTCAGAAACATTTGTTAATTTCATTTTGGACACCAGTCAAATTCAAAATTTAAAAGGAAGGGGTCAATCTCTTCAAGCTTTAGTTTTCCTATTGATTTAAGAGAATCATCTCCCGTTTCCTTATATATGTTATATAAATGGATATAAGCGGTTCCTCTGACACTGACCGAAGATTCTTTTAAAGCGAGTTTTAGGTGAGAAACACTCTCTTTTGTTTTTAATTCCCTGTATATTCTTAAAAAATTTCTTTTCTCTATACAAGACCTTAGTTCTCCAAATAAAGTTATAACTTTATTATGATATGTTTTCGATAAGCTGACCATATATTCGAAAAGCTCATTAAAAAATTTTTTACTTGCAAACATAAAATAGATTAAATCTTGACAATAAACATTCATCTCCTTAAAAGCCAATAAAATGATTTTGAGAACATAATCGGGAATTTCCTCCTTTTGTTCCTTTAATCGGTTTTTAATAATATTAACCCCGGGGAAATATTTTGTTTGCTTAATGATTTTTATCCCGTTGCTTACAACCGTCCAGTCTTCGCTTTTTTTAATTATCTCGCTAATCTGTTTTAATATATTTTCATCTTCTGTTTTTCCATTGCTCAAACTCTCCAAAACAGCCGAGAGGAGGTAAGGATCTTCAATAGCAAGATATTTGTAAAGTTGTTTATTAAAATCTTTGATTTTTAGTTTAGCAATATTTTCTATTACGAAATAGATAAAACTTTTTGTTTGAGATGTCTCAAGAATATCTTTGAATTTGTCCCATACGACCTCTTTGTTAAAATCAGCGAGAGTATTAAACAAAAGGGAAAAATTAATATCTCTGTCAGGTTCAAGTAATGAAAGGAGAAAATCAATCGCTTCCTCCGTTCCTATTCTGCCGAGCGCTATTATCACTTCATCTTTTACTTCATAATCCTCATCATTAATTAACGAACCTATTGAATTTATAACATCAAAATTAACTTTATCCCTATTATCGGCATAATAATATCCCATGCTTCTCAAAGCCATTGCTCTGACCTTGGGAGAAGAATCATTGATAAACAGAGTGATGTTCTCGTCGAGATAATCGGATCTCATCATCCCGAGAGCTCTTATTGCCATCTCCTTTACATTCTCTTCTCCCGAATTGGCGGCTTCAATAAATTTCGGTTCAAAATTCCGGTATTTTGCAAAAACAATGGCTGCTTTGCTCATAACCTCCCGATTTTTTTCCTTTTTTAATATATTAAATAAATCCAATAACTCTTTTTCATTTAATTTATCGCCGAACTCTTGAAAAATAGTGGTTTTAATAAGCTCCTCGTTGGAGCTCATTAGTTTTAAGAGAATCTTCTTATTTACCTTTTCCTTAATAGCAGCAAATTTAAGAAGTGATTTTTTTGTTAATACTCCGTATTTTTCATCATCTATCAGTTCCCAAATATCCACATCTCTCTTACTATTGTTAAGTAAGATTTCTTCAACAAGTTCATTAATCTCCTCTTTCTCTAAAAATGGAAGCAGAATGGATATTTTTATTTTTAATTCAGCCCATTTAAAGGCTTCAAGAACATCAATCATCTGTTCTCCCGAAAGATTATCAAGGACTTTAAAAAAATTGTCTATAGCCTTTCTATCCATTTTGTCTTTTATTTTAGCTTTCAGGATTTTCAAAACCCATGCATTTCCCTCCTCTTTAAGCATGATTTTCATATTATTTATTATTTCGGTGAGGGAAAGAACAGCCGAAATCACTATATCATCATCTTCGGAAGATAAAAAATCCAAAAGAGGGATAACTCCCCTTTCATCTCTGATTTTACCGAGGGTTTCAATGACGGGAAGTTGCATAACTTCAGAATCAAGATATTTTATCAAAAACGGGATAGGATAAGATGCTCCAATATCACCGAGAGCGATAATATAAGGTATTTTACTCCATTCATCTTCCTCTTTTTCCATTTTTTCGGTAAGAAGGATAACTTCAAGTTCGGCTTTCAGAATACCAAGGGCTTCAATAGCGCTTTCTCTAACATTTTGATCGTTATCATCAAGCATAACAGCTATATCGCTTATTGCTTCTCTCGCTTTTATCATTCCGAGAGTATTTAAAGATAGTATCCTAACATCAGTATCAGAACTTTTTAAATTTTCCACAAGATAAGGAATTGCAATATCACCTCTTTCTTTTAATATTGACCTCGCCGCATTTCTTTCCTTGGCATTCTGAGATTTGATTTTATCAACCAGTAAAGGAACATCTTCCTTTTCAATAATTTCTTGCAATACCTCGACAATAGAATTTCTTATTTGCCATAATGGATGATTAACATTATCTATCAATATTTTTTTTGCTTCACTGTCAGGTATTTGAGAAAGGACTTGAACAGCGGAAAGAGCTTCCTCAAGATTTTCAGATTTAATCATTTTTTTATAAATATCAAGTTCGCTATCCATTCTGTTCTCCTTTTATTTATTTTTCAGACTAATGATTATATCTCTTGTATCTCTTGCTATAACAAGTTCCTCGTTTGTAGGGATAACTAAAATTTTAACCTTTGAATCAGGAGAAGATATATCAGCTTCTTTTCCCCTTAACCCTTTGTTTTTTTTCTTATCCAATTTAATCCCGAAAAATTCCAACCCTTCCAGCGTTTTTTCTCTTATATAGTCGGAGTTTTCCCCTATACCGGCGGTAAACACTATAATATTGACTCCACCCATAGCTGCAATATATGAGCCTATATATTTTTTTAATCTGTATGAATATATGTCAAGAGCAAGCTTAGCTCTCTTATCATTTTTTAGTGCTTTTTCTTCAAGATCTCTCATATCACTTGAAATACCTGAGATTCCCAAAACTCCACTTTTCTTGTTTAATAGACTGTCAACCGAAGCAGGGTTCATCCTGAAATCTCTTGCAAGAATCATGGGTATTGCTGGATCAATGTCTCCCGAACGAGTTCCCATTACAAGTCCTTCAAGCGGAGTATATCCCATTGAAGTATCTATTGATTTTCCTTTGTCAATAGCGGCAATGGAGGCACCATTTCCAAGATGAACTGTTATTATTTTCAGGGTTTCATACTTTATTTTTAAAAATTCAGCGGCTCTACGAGAAACATATCTGTGCGAAGTTCCGTGAAAACCATATTTTCTTATCCTGTTTTTTTCGTAAAATTCATAAGGGATGGGGTATATATAAGCTTTTTCCGGCATTGTTTGATGAAAAGATGTATCAAAAACACCCACCTGAGGAACCTCCGGTAATATTTTTTTTATTGCGGTTATCCCCATTATGTTTGCAGGATTATGAAGAGGTGCGAGAGGGATACATTCTTTTAAAGTTTCCATAAAATCATCGGTAATAAGAGAAGATTTAATGAAAAATTCTCCGCCGTGAACCACTCTGTGTCCTACGGCTTTAATCTCGTTAATGTTCTTTATTACACCGAAATCATCATTTAAAAGAATTTTGATTATTATATCAATGGCAGTATCATGGTCGAGGATATGATCCTCTATTATTATTTTCCTCTTTTTTGCCTCATGTTTTAGCCTTGAACCTTCAAGCCCTATCCTCTCTACAACCCCTCGGGCAAGAACTTTCTCTTTACTTATTTCTATTAATTGATATTTGACGGATGATGACCCACAGTTTAAAACAAGAATATTCGTTTGATTATCTTTCATAATATTAATTTTAACAGAAAAAAAAATATTTTTCCACAATAATAAAAAAGTTAAGATTTTAAGGCAAAAAAGGTTTCGGATTCTTGATTAATTGACAGATAAGAAGGCTTGTGATATTTTAAAAGATGTTAGAAAATGTTGTTTTCGATAAAATTATGGTTGTCGATGATGAAGAAAACATAAGGATACTTGTAAAAGAGATTCTTGAAGAACAGGGGGGATACAGGGTAGATGCATTTAAAAACGGAAAAGAGGCGCTTAATCAATTCTTAAAAGCAAAAGATGATTATGCTGTTATTATGTCTGATATTAAAATGCCTGTAATGGATGGGATGGAATTCCTTAAAGAGGTCAAAGCGGTAAATCCTGATATGGTGATTATAATGATATCTGCCCTTAATGATATTAATTCCGCCATAACCGCTATGAATAATGGAGCTTATACCTATATTACGAAACCTTTTAAGATTTCCGAACTTCTTCTTGTAATTAGAAAAGCCATAGAAAAAAGAAAATTGTTAATGGAAAACAGGCAGTATCAAAAGAATCTTGAAATAATGGTGGAAGACAAGACCATTGAATTAAAAAAAGCATACGAAGAACTGAATGACATATATGAATCAACATTAACAGCTCTTGTTAATGCGCTTGATGCCAGAGATACCGAGACAGAGGGACATTCCGAAAGAGTTGTTGCATATACCATGGAGTTGGCGAAACTTATGGATATTAAAGATGAAGAATTCTTGAATATTCTAAAAACAGCCGCTCTTCTTCATGATATCGGAAAAATAGGGATAGAAGATTCGATATTGAGAAAACCTGGTAAATTAACAGACGAGGAATGGGTTCAAATGAAAACGCACCCTGTGTTAGGATACAAAATAATCAAGAACATAAAGCAATTGAATGAAGCTGCTCAAATTGTTCTTCATCATCACGAGAAGTATGATGGAACAGGGTATCCTTTCGGATTAAAAGGGGAAGAGATTCCCATAGGTTCACGGATTTTTGCTGTTGCCGATACTATTGATGCGATGACCTCTGATAGGCCATATAGAAAAGCTTTGCCTTTTGAAAAAGTTGCCGATGAATTAAAAAATTTCAAAGGGGAGCAATTTGATCCTGATGTTGTTGATGCTTTTTTTGAAAAACCCCTTGATGAATGGAAAGAGTTTAAAGAAACACTAAAAAATCTGGGTAATTAAACAGAGAATCTCTTTTTCAACAGTTCTTCGAGATATTCTTCCCCTACAAGAACATCTCGCGGCTTACTTCCCTGCTGTTTGCCGACTATCCCTTTGTCTTCCATGATTTCGATATATCGAGCCGCTTTATTATAGCCGATTTTCATCCTTCTTTGAAGAAATGAAGCGGAGGCTTTTCCCGTATGAATTATTATTTTCAAAGCTTCTATAAATTCGGGATTATTTATATCGCCCATTGTTTCCTCTTGAATTTCAGCCATATGTTCTTTTATGTTAAGGATGGAAGAGTCAAATTTTGGTTTTGTCTGGTTTCTCAGAAATTTTATAACCCTTGCAACCTCTTCCTCTGAAACATATGAACCATGAACTCTCTGTAAAATAGAGGAAGCGGGGGGCATAAACAGCATATCTCCCTTTCCGAGAAGTTTTTCTGCCCCTGTTGTATCAATTATTGTTTGTGAATCATGACGGGAAGGAACTGTCAACGCTAATCGTGACGGGAGATTATTCTTTATGGTTCCTGTTATTACATCAATAGAGGGTCTTTGAGTGGCGAGAATCATATGTATTCCCGCAGCTCTTGCCATCTGAGCCAAGCGGGCTATTGAATTTTCAACATCTTTTGAAGCTACCATCATTAAATCCGCTAATTCATCTATTATAATAACTATATACGGCATAAGCTCTATCTCTTCCTTTTCCCATTCTTCGGCAATTCGTATTTTACCTTTTTTTATGGCTCTTATCTTTTGATTATACATATATATATTTCTACTTTGAAATTTAGCTAATTTTTTTAATCGAGCTTCCATCTCATAGATAGCCCATTTTAGAGCCATGGAAGCTTCTTTAGGGTCCAAAACAACTTTTGTTTTAAGATGAGGCAATTGCTCATATACGCTGAATTCAAGTCTTTTCGGGTCAACTAAAATAAAATTCACCTCTTCCGGGGTTGCTTTGAATAATATGCTTAATATTATGGAGTGAATAGCCACACTTTTCCCCATCCCCGTTGCTCCGGCTATTAACAGATGAGGCATTGAATCAAGAGAGGTAACAACGGGAAATCCTCTGACATTTTTTCCGAGAGAGATAGTTAAAAGACTGTTTGAATTTTTGTATATCGAACTTTCAAGAATCTCTTTTAAATAAATGGTTTGTCTATTATAATTCGGAATTTCAATCCCAAGCGTGGCTTTTCCTTTTATTCTGCTTATTCTGACATTTTCAGCTTTCAGAGCGAGAGAGAGATCCTCCGAAAGAGAGATAATTTGGGAAATTTTCACCCCTTTTTCAGGTTTATACTCAAAAGTGGAGATTACAGGTCCGGGATGATATTCCACAACTTTTCCCGCTATGTTAAATTCTCCTAACTTCTCTTCTATTATCCTTTTCTTTACATATAATTCCTTGTCATCAACAGACAATTTTTTACCCGGAGGTGAGTCCAAGAGTGAAAGGGGGGGAAGGGTAAAACCCTCTTTTTTTCTAATGACTTTCTTTGTTTCTTCGGGTAATAATTTTATCTTCGGTCTTTTCTTTTCTTCTGCTTTTTCTTTTTTTCTCCTTGCTTTCATAAAATTATTAAACCCCTCTTCCGTTTTCTTAATTTTGCTTTTTCCCTTAAGCAGAGACTCCCTCTTTCTTCTCTCTTTGAAAATATCGTATTTAGCCTTTAATTTTGTAATGAAAAGAATTATATTGACAATAAAATGTTTTATGGAGAAGTTAAAAGATAAAATCAGGGAGATGAGAAAAAGAAAGAAAAGAGTTAGTGCGGCTCCCATTACATTTAGGTTATTAACAAACAGTATGGATATATATTTTCCCAGCAGCCCCCCGTTTACTGTGGCTATCCCTTTAATTGTAAGTGTTTCCTTTGTAAAAAACAATAACCCTGAGGCTGAGATTATAAAAAGGATATAACCGAATAATATTTTTATTGATAATTTTGTTTTCCCTTCGGTAAACAGATTATAGCTTAGTATTATAAAGATAAATATGAAAAAGTAGGACACTATTCCGAAAAGATAAAAAAAGAGATCAGCGCAAAAAGCTCCGAACTTTCCCATTATATTTTTTACCGTAATATTGGAAGAGGTGAAAATTCCCGAATCATTGGGGTAATACGATAAAAAACTTAGAATTAAAAACAGAGAGATAAAAAAAAGAAAAACACCAAAACTCTCCTTTAAAGTATCTCTTTTTTCCTCCATCTTATTAATTATAACAGAAATATCCCCTTTTATGAAGAAACAAGTTGTTTGAAATTCATTTCTATTATGGTATAATACTGAATTACTTATGGAGGAATGGTAATGCCTAATTATAAAAATGCGGAAAAAGCTTTAAAAGTTGCGGAAAAAAGAAGAATAGTTAACAAAAGAAATCTTTCTACTATGAGAACTTATATAAAGAAATTGAGAAAAGCTATTGAAAACGGGGAAGAGAAAGAAACTGTCAAAACAATGCTTATGAAAACAGTATCAATTATAGATAAAACAGTCAAAAAGGGAGCTATTAAAGATAATACCGCAAGCAGGTATAAATCAAGACTTTCAAAACAAGTAAATAATTATATTCATCGGGAAAATTAATTTTAATTATTTTTTAAAATTAAACGGATAAAATATTTTTTAAGTGGGGAAAAATTATTTTTACTATTTTTTCTTGATTTTAATATCCTTTGTTATCGGAGGTATTTGGGTATTTGTTGCGGAACCCGCTACTAATTTTATTATAGAAGGAATGATTGTTACTCTTTTTTTTCTCCTTCTCTCTCTTTTAATCAATAAAGATAAAAGATACGGATTCTTTTTCTTTGTTTCTTTATCTCTGTTTTCATTATTTCTTTTTTCATTATACTATCAAAGAAACCTTAATAATTATAAAATAAAAACAGAGCGATATAATAAAACGCTCGCAAACAAAGGATATTTGTCTTTAGGTGGGATTGTCGAAACAACTCCGGAAATTTATAAAAATAATCACGGGTTTTTTATATTGAAAATAAAAGATAAAAAATACCCCTCTCTTAAAAATCCAAGGGTGAAAGTTTATTTTAAATATAAAGAAAAATTGTTTTTTTTTCGTGGAGATTTTATAAATATTTATGCAAGATTTTATTCAATTAAAAGATATGATAATTTTTATAAATCCTTTTCCGATAACTATTTTTTATCGGAGAGAATCTCGGGATTAGCATATATAAAAACAATGGCTCTTGTTAGAAAAACAGGGGTGAAAAATCCCATATATCATCTCCTTTCAAAGTATAAGTATGATTTTTCAAGGTTTCTTAATAAAGTTAGAAAGGATAAACAAAGTGTGTCCATTATAAAGGCGATGATAATAGGGGAAAGAAAAGGGGTGCCGGATAATACAAAATTTTTGTGGAAAGAAAGCGGAATATATCACCTGCTTGCGATTTCCGGTGCTCATGTCGGGCTTCTCTCGTTGCTTTTATTCTATCTGTTAAAGCTATTTAAAATCGGAAAAAGGAAAATTTACTGTTTTCAAATATTTTTTATTCTCTCATTCCTTCTTTTTATAGGTTATAATCCCCCCGTGTTCAGGGCTTCCATTTTAATTATTTTATATTTTATAGGAAAACTTTTGTGGAGGGATGTAGATATTCTCCACCTTGTTTCTTTGTCGGGAATCATCTATCTTATTCTTTTTCCTCTTTCTCTGCTTGGAATCGGATTTATATTGACATATTACACTACTATTTTTCTTATCTTAATTTTTAGAAAGTTCTCACATCTCTTTTTTATATCCTTAAGGGTGGAGACCTCCCTGTATCTTGTTTTTTTCGCTTTTATTATCTCTTTGCCTCTAAATATATATTTTTTTAATTATGCTCCCTTTGGTTCGGTAATCATTAATTTCATAGCCTTTTTTATTATCCCTCTTGTATTGTTTTTTTCTTTTTCTTCTCTCCTCCTTTTCAAAATAAGTTCTGTGGCGGCTTATTATCTGATTAAGCCTGCTATTTTTTTGATTAATTTCATAAATATTGTTACCGATAAAATAGGCTCCCATCTCTATATAAGACCTGTAACGCCCCCTTTTATTTTTGTTCTTATATCTATCGGTTTTTTATTATCCTTTGTTTTGACAAACAAAAAGAGACCGGTTTTTTTTATTATTGTTATTCTTTCTTTATTATTCCTAACGATTTTCCCCGAAAAAAGGGGGGGTAACCCTTCCGTGTATTTTCTCAATGTGGGGCAGGGAGATTCCGCTTTTGTGGAAACCGCCTCGGTAAAATTTTTAGTGGATTGCGGAGGTAGTTATAAAAAGGATAATTTTGTCGGGGAATATATTGTATCGGGTTTTCTGTTTAAACACAGGGTAAAGCATTTAAACGGTATTTTCATATCCCATTTTCATCCTGACCATTATTACGGATGTTTGAGGGTTATTAAAAATTTTAATATTGATAAAATTTATATATATAATTCAAAAGAGGATATTGATGGTTTTAGGGAATTAAAGGCGGCCGTTAATAAAAAAAGAACAAAAATCATTTTACTTAAATATGGAGATAAGTTAAAGTTGGGAGAATCTCGAATTACTATTCTTCATCCGAACAAGAAAATCGTGGAAAAAGCTGATAACAATGATTCTATGGTATTAAAAATAGTTTTAAATAATAGCAAGATTCTTTTTACGGGAGATCTTGAAAAAGAGGGGGAACAAGAGATGCTTTTCCGTAAGGAGAATATAAAATCCGATATTTTAAAAGTTGCTCATCACGGGAGTAAAACCTCTTCCACGGAGGAATTTATAAAAAAAGTCTCTCCCGAATTTGCTGTTATTTCCGTTGGGAAACAAAACCGGTATCATCTCCCTTCAAAAGGTGTTTTGAAAAGATTAAAAAATACCGGAGTAAAGATTTTTCTTACCTCAAAAAAGGGGGTAAAATTTTTTCTTAATAAAAAGAAGATAATGATTGATAGATAGGATTATTTTTCCTTTTTTAAACTTTCCTTTAATTTTTTCCAATAGTTGTATCTTTGTAAAATCTGTTTTTCAAACCCCATATTATCCGGAAAATATAAAGATAAAGCGGAAAGCTCCTTAGGGATGGTTTCCATGCTTGTTGTTTTTTCTTTAAAATCATGGGCATACTTGTATCCTTCTCCGTATCCCTCCTCTTTCATAAGTTTTGTCTCTGGATTCCGGAGATGAATGGGGATAGGTTCGTGAGATGTTTTTTTAGCAATTCTCTTACTTTTTATTTCGGCTTTGTAAATTGAGTTGCTTTTCGGAGCGAGAGAAAGATAGACTGTTGTGTAAAACAGGAATATATCTCCCTCGGGTTCTCCGATTATCTCAAATGCTTTAAAAGAGTTAATAGCTATCTCAAGAGCTTTGGGGTCAGCTAAACCTATGTCCTCGGCAGTGATTCTTATTAATCTTCTTAGAATATATTTCCTATCCTCTCCGGCTACAAGCATTCTTGCGAGCCAATACAGGGAGGAGTTAATATCAGAATTTCTTATGCTTTTATGTAGTGCTGATATTATGTTGTAGTGGGATTCCCCTTTCTTATCATAAAAAGTTTTTTGTTCGGATACAAATTTTTTAATTTTTTTAACCGTAATTTTCCCTTTAACATTTTTCTTACTGATGAAATCAAGGCTATTAATAGCTGACCTGACATCCGAACCATAAATTGAATATAAGAATTCTATTATCTCTTTATCGAATTTCATCTTTCTGTTTTTTTCCAAATAGGCGACTCCATTCTTTAATATTTTATGAGTTGCCTCTTTGTTAAGAGGGTTGAGCGTAAATATTTTCACCCTTGAAATCAATGCTTTGTTTAGTTCGAAAGAGGGATTTTCGGTTGTTGCGCCAACGAGGAAAATCGTTCCCTTTTCAAGATAACGGAGGAAAAGGTCTTGCTGTGCTTTATTGAGTCTGTGTATTTCATCTATAAAAATAAAAGAGGGGGTTCCGTTGAATTTAAGAAGTTTTTCCCCTTTTTCACAAAATAGTTTCGCTTCTTTCAGATTAAAAGTTGATCCTGTAACTTTTAATATTTCACCTGTCTGATTTTTTAGATAAATTTCTATAATTGATGTTTTTCCGCAACCCGGTTCTCCCCATAAGACAAAAGAGATTGGGATTTTTTTATCAATAGATTCTTTAATTACTCCTGTTTCACCGCAAAGATGATCCTGACCTATTATTTCATTACATTCTTTGGGTCTTAATATTTCTGTCAGAGGCGGATTCATATTGAATATTATCATAAAAACAGATATATATGAATTAATTTATCTCTTAAAAAAACGGATGTTCCGTCTATTGTCTGCAAGCAATAAACAAGAAAGAGGAAATAATAGGTAAGATTATAACTTATTTCCTTAATGAAAACCTCGTGGATAATGATATGATTTATTATTATAAAATTAAACTCTTTTTGATTTTGTTTTTAAAGTAGTGATATGCGACGATAATATCATATATTTGTGTGTATAGTTATATATTTGATAATATATCCCCTGAAATTGACAATAAAATATTTTTATGTTAAAATAACCTGTAATGTATATCGCAAAAATCCCGAAATTAAAAGGAATAACCAGGTGTTTATAGAAAAAATTATAGAAAAACTTTCTGAAGAGAAAACAAAGCATTTATCTAAAAAGCTTTGTATTGAAGCCGGAAGACTTGATATTTTAAAAAAGAAATTATTACATACCTTAACAAGCGAAGCCTTTTTATCGAAAAATGCACAGGATTATATAGATGATTACCGGGATCTTATGCGTGCGATGTTTAAGAGTGGAGGGAAGGGAGAGTATCCGCAAGCATTTAAACCTCTTGTTGATGAACTTGCATGCAGAGGTTTACTGTTTTTTATAAACAAAGAACACTCTCAAATTTTGATTCCTTTTGAATATTATTTTGTATCAGGCTTTTTTCAACCATCGTATTTTTCTCTTTTATATGCTTTTCAAAATTATAATGAAAAAATTTTGAGAATTATTTCGCAATATTATAATCTTGATGGCTCTAATGGGATAAAACTTACTTTGGCAAGAAAACTATATTCTTTTATTATTAAATATATAAATTTAATTAAAGAAAATTTTACGGAAGAAGAGAAAAAAACACTTGAAATTCTTTATTATAACAGAGGAAAAGAATTCTGGGATAAAACTTTTAAGGATTTAATACCGGTATCGGAAATAAAAGATAAATTTTATGTTAAAGAGCTTTTTTTCAAAGCAAAAAAAGATAGTCCGATTTTTTCTCTTCTTCTAAAATCAATATTAATTCCCGTATCGGATAGAACGAGAATCTTTGTAGAAGAATTAACTGTTCCTTCGGAATTCGAACAAATTCTTTTCCAAGAGTTTAGAGAGAAAGAGAATAAGATAATTTGTGATTTGCAGGAGCTATATGTAAAAAAGACGGACCTTGTTCCCAAGGGAGTTGTCAAAGAATTTAAATATGATTTAAAAAGAATGCTTGGTTTTATAGCCGGAATGAAGATGAAAGCTACCACTACAAAAAAGATTTATTATAAAGATCTGAAAAGAGTTGTGGATAATTTTGAATGGGAACAAAATTATTTTGATCTTTTATGGGATTTTATTAAAACAAAAAAAATGCTCGAAACCTATCCTGAAAATAGAATCTTTAAAATTTCGGATAAAGGATTAAAAATACTCTTCTCGAATAATAAAGAGATAGTTAAAATACTGTATGATTATTTTTTGACCCACGAATGCTGTTCCGAAGAGATTAAAAAAATTGTTTTAAAAGATCTTGTTGATTCTTACCCGTGTTATGTTGACATAAGGTATTTTATAGAACTATCGAAAAAAGTTGCTTCCGAGCTTTCTCAGCTTATTATTAAAGAGGACCTTTCTTTGAACGAAACCTTTTATCAAATATATTACCTTCTTTATAATCTCGGTTTTGCCAAAAGGATTAATGTTCATCGGGAGCATTACAGTATAAGTATTTTGGCTTTGACTCATGAAGGATATCTTTTGGCATCGGGAAAGGATGATGAACTTGATGAAGGGGAGATGGAGATTGATCTTGAATTTAATGGTAACACTGTTCGTTTACCCGTAACAACCGATTTTAAAATCATAAATATCTTATTGCGGGTGGGAGATTTAATCGGTGTGAGCGAAGATTTTGTCTTTGCTCTGAAATCAGAGAAGATTAAGGAATTTTTGTCCGAAATAAAAGATTTAAATATTGGAGAATTTCAAGCTCTTATAGATGATTTGAATAGTGAGAACTTAAAAAAAAGTTTTGGTTCGGAAGAGATTGAAAAAGTAAATTAAAGTTAGGAAAGATAAAAAACCATTTCAACCTGAGTTCCCACTTTTTTTTCCGAAAGAATAACCAATTTATCGGCAAATCTTTTCATGTTCGGTATTCCCATGCCGGCTCCGAAACCTAACTCTCTTACATAATCTTCCGCTGTTGAAAAACCTTCTTTCATTGCAAGATTCAAATCCTCTATCCCGACACCAAAATCTATAACACGGACAATGATTCTATCTTTTTTCAGAAAACAATAGATATCACCTTTACTTTTACTGTGGATAACAACATTTGTCTCAGCCTCGTAAGTGGCTATCCCCACTCTTCTTCTTATCTCTTCTTCTATATCTTGCTCTTTAAGAAATTGTTTTAGATGGGCGGCTCCTTCCCCTGCGGCACTTATCTCCGTTGAATTTATATTGTAGTGAAATTCAGCTTCGGATATTTTTAATGATTCCCCTGTAATTAATGATCTGTCTTGATTTAGTTTTGATTTTCTTTTTTCATCATGAAGATAGATTAAGCTGAATTTTTCAAGGATGCTATGAAGGATATCCTCTTTGCTTATTATGCCGACAACCTTTCCGGTTTTATCCACAACAGGAAATCTGCCGTATCTGTATCTGTTAAATTTTTCAACTATCTGTGATAATGTTTCTTTTTCTCTAACCGATATAACGGTTTTACTCATATGTTTTTCTATTCTATTCTCTATAGTGCCGGATTCGAGAGCGAGAATTATATCTTCTATGCTTACTATCCCTATCAATGTTTTATCCTGTTGAACAATTGGAATGCCGGAAACTTTTTTGATTTTCATCATCTCCTTTGCCTGACTCATTTTTTTATCAGATGTAAGGGTTACAACGGTTTTTGTCATGATTTCTTCAGCTTTCAGGTCCTGGAAAATACGGATATATTTGGTTAATTTGCAATATTTATTATCTCCGTTCATCAATACCTCTTAATCCGGCATTATAAAGTTTTCCGCATGCCGCATACATATATGTGTTTGTATGGACCAAAAGGAGATTCGCCTCTTTTGCCATTTCAATCGTTTTTTCGGGAATCTCCTTCCCTCTGACAAAAACAAGACCGAGAAGATCTGTTACAATCGCTGTTCTTATCGCTTGTATGGAAGTGTGCCCCGTTAATATTATCATATCGGGTTTTGAGAGAGCGAGAACATCGCTCATCATGTCGGCCGCTCCGATATATTTTACCTCTTTTTCCATCTTGTCTTCCCCCGATAAAACAGTTCCTTCCAAAATTTTAACCATATCTTTAACTTTCATAATAATCTTATTATACTTAAACCGATTTATTATGTCAAATCATTAACGATTCAATTTCTTGAATCTTGCTGTCCGATCACTTTGTTTTTTCGGGTTATGTGCAAGAAACTATGCGTCTTTTCCCTTTTTTATGTTTGGATTTATAAAAAGCCGAACTACTATTTTGTTCTAAGATTACCAATGGTTTCAATTATCTCAAATTTACTTTTTGTATTTTGCTTAAAGACTTTTAAAGATGCTTTCTTAAACTGTTTTAACAACCATTGTTCGATTTTCAGGGGAAACCCTGGGACTCTTGATAAATAATAAAAAATATTTTAAAATAGTTTATATGAAAAAAAAGCTATTTATTTTTATGATTATTGCTCTTCTTATTTTACCTTATTGTAAACAACATGGTAAAAGGACAAATACATCTGATAAAAATATTATAAAATCGGATAAAAAAGAGGAAAAAAAAGTCTTAATTTTAAAACTTGGGGATAGAGCCTTTTATGATAAGGATTTTTTAGAATATCTTAAAAGGAATATCGGAAATTCCTATAAGCAATTACCGGAAGCGGTTATTGATAAAGTTTTTAATAATTTTTTAAATGATTTGTTTATTTATGTATATGCTAAGGAACAAGGGATAGAAGTTTCTTCCAAAGAGATAAAATTTTATTTAAAAAAAATAAAATTAAATAATTTGGATAATAGAAAATTAAAACCTTTCATTATGAGAAGATTAATTATTGAGAAATTTTTATCTCAAGTATTGGCATCCATTCATGTCTCAGATAAGGAAGTAAAAGCTTATTACTACAGGAACCTAAAGCTTTTTAAAAGACCGGCTGAAATAAGGTTGAGTCAAATTGTTGTTAAGGATGAGAAGGAGGCGCTTGATATAAGGGCACAATTAAAAAAAGATAAAAATTTGTTTCCTAAGATTGCAAAAGAAAAATCAATAGGCTCGGAAAAGAGTAATGGTGGAGATATGGGATATTTTTCAAAAGGACAACTTCCCAAAGATATTGAAAGGGTGGTTTTTTCTCTTAATACGGGGGAGATTTCACAGGTTGTCAAGTCTCCTTACGGATTTCATATTTTTATGGTTACAAAAAAGAAGAAAAAAAGATTGATGGCTTTTCAGTATGTATCCTCGATGATTAAATTAAAAATAAAACAGATGAAATTTGAAAAAAAGTGGTCTGAAATCTTAAAGAAGGCGAAAAACACCATTCCTCTTGTAATTTATAAAGAAAATCTTGAAAAATTTAAGAAGAGTATTTTAGACAAAAGAGAAATTGTTAATAAAGATGGCTTATACAACAAGATGAAAAAAGGAGAATAAATTGATAAAAAAAAGAATATTATTAACTGTATTACTATTGTTTACAATAGTTGGTTTTAGTCAGGAGATAGCGGATAAAATTCTTGCTGTCGTTAACGACGAGATTATAACCCTCTATGATTATCAATCAAGAGCTGCGGAATTATATAAGTTTCTTTCCCAAAGTTTACGGGGGGAAAAGCTTCAAAAGATTTATGAAAAACAGAAAAGTCAATTATTGGATATGATGATAGAGGAAAAGCTTCTTATCTCGAAAGCTAAGGAGCTTGATATTAATGCAGATGCGGATATAGATCTCTATATAGAAAATATAAAAAAACAAAATAAAATCGAATCTGATGAAAAATTGAAAAAGATTCTTTCAAAGGGTGGATTAACATATGAAGATTGGAAGAAAAATCTGAAAAAGCAGATTATTCAACAAAAGGTTATCCAAAAAGCTATGGGAGATAAAGTTAAAATAGAAAATACGGCTTTAATGGATTATTATAATAAACATAAGGAGGAATTTAGGAAAGAAGCTGAATACGAGATTATGGCGATTTATCTTTTGGAAAGTGATTATCCGGGAGATCAGATTAAAAATATAAAGGATAAAATAGATAAAGAATTGCAAAGAAAAGAATTTAGTAAAGTAGCGGCTGAGTTTTCTTCGGAGCCGCTTAAAAGCAAGAAAGGAAACCTCGGTATTTTTAAAAAGAGTGAATTGGATAGTGTGATACTAAATTCTGTTAAAAAGCTTAAGAAGGGGGAGATCTCAAAGTGGATACAGTATAAGGAGGGCTGGATAAAGATAAAATTAAAAGATTTGAAAAAATCAAAGATTATTCCTTTTAAAGATGTTCAGGATAAGATTTATGAAAAACTTTATAAAATTAAAAGGGAAAAATTTCTTAAACAGTATGTAAAAAAATTAAAGAAAGAAGGATATATTAAGATATATAATAATAAAAAACAATGATTTTCGGTTATAATACAGAGATATTATATAAAAAAAGGAAATATCATATTCAAACAGAGGATAGGGGCATTAAACATCCCGTCATAGAAACATTGGTTTATAATAAGGGGGAGATAGTTTTTTCAACAAAACAAAACTATGGACACCTTCTTGAGTATCAAGATGTTGAAAAAAGGGTGAAAAAAATTCTCGAAAAACAGCATAATGATGTTATTGGTAACATAAAAGAGGGTAAATATGATACTCTCTTTGGAATTGAGGAAACACAGGAGATTAAGCTTGAAAAAAAATTAGAGGAAGAAACTCTCGGACATAAAGAGCAAGAAAAGTCCAAAACAAAAGAAAAAAGCGATCTTTTAAGAATTATTAAAAAATATTTGGATAATCTTTCCGACAAAGAGATCTTTTATAATATCCATTTTCCTTTAATTGATTTTAATGAAGATAAAAAAGTTGTAACCATAACTGGTAGAATAACCATTTACCGGACAAAAAAACCTTTAATAAATACTCCTGTTGAAATTTTATTAAGAGATAAAAAGAAAAAGATTATCTCTTCCGTCGATGTTAAGACAAATTATTACGGGGAATTTAGATCTGAAATTTTCGTAAACTCAAAACCTTATTGGGCGGATATAGTCATAAAAAACGGAGAGGATAACAAAATTTCAGCTTTATTTTACACAAGATGAATAAAAAGAAAACTCTATATATAATTGATGGTAATTCCCTCTTATACAGAGCTTTTTTCGCAATTAGAAATTTAAGAAACAAAGAGGGGTTTCCGACGAATGCGATTTACGGATTTATCTCTATGGTTAACAAGATTATCAAGGAGAAAAAACCCGAATACATAGGGGTAACTTTTGATGTAAGTAAAAAAACTTTTAGAACGGATATCTTCAAAGAATATAAAGCTCAAAGAAAACCGATGCCGAATGAATTGGCGATGCAAATTCCGTATATAAAAGAGTATCTTAGTCACATGAATATTAAAACAATAGAACTTGAAAATTATGAAGCTGATGATATTATGGGAACAATAGCCGAAAAATTAAGAAATAAGGGGGTTACCGTTGTTTTGGTAACAGGGGATAAAGACCTGTTTCAACTTGTTAATGACAGTGTTTTTATATATAATCCCTCGAAAGATATTTTATTTGACAGGGAAAAAGTTAAAGAATTTTTCGGGGTGTATCCCGAGCAGGTTATTGATCTTCTCTCTCTTGAAGGGGATAAATCCGATAATATTCCCGGAGTTCCGGGAATAGGAAAAATTACTGCCAAAAAGCTATTATCGGAGTTTCATTCAATAGATAATCTTTTAAATAATTTGGATAAAATAGATAAAAAACGGGTTAGAGAGAAAATAAAGAACAATCTTGATAAACTTGAATTAAGTAGAAGATTGGTTCCTATTAAAAAAGACCTCCCTTTGGATATTGATTTGAATGATTTTGTATATAGATTACCTAACGAAGATAATTTGACAGCTTTTTATGAAAAATTCGGATTTAAATCTCTATTAAAAAACAGTTCCTCGAAGAGCAAAAAAATTATGCAAAAATATGAAACGATTGTTACAAAAGAAAAATTGAAAAATCTTGTTGTTGAAATTAAAAAAAATAGAGAGTTTGTTTTTGATACTGAAACAGATAATTCCAATCCGGTAAAAGCTGATATTCTCGGAGTATCAGTTTGCGTTAAAGAGGGGGAAGCTTTTTATATTCCGATTAAGCATCAATCATTATCATCCGAGCTTTCCCGAGAAGATATTATAAATTATCTGAAACCTGTTTTTAATGATAACGATATAAAAAAAACAGGCCATAATATAAAATATGATATTATAGTATTAAATAAATTCGGGATTAATGTAAAAGGGGTAAAATGGGATACAATGATTCTTTCCTATCTACTTGAACCCAACAGACATTCTCATAAGCTGGATGACCTTTCGATGGACTATCTCGGATATAAAATGATTAGTTATAAAGAGATTGCGGGCGTTGGCAAAAAAGAGTTGACGCTTGATAATGTTCCACTTGAAAAGGTCAGTTTTTACTCTTGCGAAGATTCGGATATAACTTTCAGATTGAAGGAGATTCTCTCCGTGGAAATAAAAAAGGCCGGATTATTAGAACTATATAATCGCCTTGAACTTCCCTTAATTGATGTTCTGGTTCATCTTGAAGAATCTGGTATAAAACTTGATGTTTTCAAGCTAAAGCAATTATCCGAATTATTAAAACAGGAGATAGAGAACCTAAGAAAAGAGATATATTCTCAGGCAGGTATAATTTTCAATATAAATTCCACACAGCAACTCGGAGATATCTTATTTAATAAACTCAAACTTCCAATCATAAAAAAAACCAAGAAATCAAAAGCATTCTCAACTTCTGTGGATGTTTTGGAAGAACTAAAATATATTCACCCCATTGCCGGCAATATCTTACGATACAGGCAACTCACAAAACTGAAATCCGGATATGTGGACGCTCTTCCCTCCTTGGTATATCCTAAAACAGGCAGAATCCATACCTCTTATAATCAAACGGTTGCAGCTACCGGAAGACTCTCTTCAAGTGATCCGAATTTGCAAAACATCCCTATTAAAACAATGATTGGGAAAAAAATCAGAGAAGCATTCATCCCCGAGAAGGGGAGTCTATTTTTATCCGCTGATTATTCACAGGTTGAATTAAGAGTTTTGGCATATCTTGCTCAAGATAAAGCTTTAATAGAAGCTTTTAAGAAAGGGGAGGATATTCACTCCTTTACAGCTAATCTTTTGTTTTCGGATTTGGATATCCCCTTTGAAGAAAAGAGAAGAAGGGCAAAAATAATTAATTTTAGTATTATTTACGGCAAGACAGCCTATACCCTTTCAAAAGAGCTGGGGGTTGACAGGAAAGAAGCGCAAAAATTTATTGATGATTATTTTTTAAGATACAGTAGTGTTAAAGAATTTATTAATTTAAGCATTGTGGAAGCTGAAAAATACGGGTTTGTTAAAACCTTGTTCGGCAGAAAAAGAGCTATTCCCGAGATTAGAAGTAATAATTCAAATGTAAGATCTCACGGAGAAAGAATGGCGATTAATACAAAGGTGCAAGGAAGTGCTGCTGACTTGATGAAAAAAGCCATGATATCCGTTTATAAAGAGATAAAAAAACACTCGTTAAAAACTAAAATAGTTCTTCAAGTTCATGATGAACTTGTTTTCGAAGTTCCCGAAAAAGAGAGAGAGCAGGTTCAAACATTGGTTAAACAGAAGATGGAAACAGTCCATGATATTTCGGTTCCATTGATTGTGGACATGAAATGGGGAGAAAATTGGGCGGAAGCTTAAAAACTTTTAAAGATATTGCTTTTTTTTAAAATTTTGTATATATTTATATATATAATTTTAGGAGGTTTACTACGATGAAGAAAGCATTAGTATTATCAATGATTGTTGTAGTTCTTGCATTTTTTATGATGGGCTGTGTTTCTAAAAAACAGGTTGATTCTATTGAGAATTATTCAAAAAAATCTGTTGAACTTAACACAAAACTCGTAGATGATGTAGCTGCTGTAAAATCAAAAGTAGATGCAAATAACAAGGTTCTTGTTGAGGGTTTTAAAAATCTCAATGTTAAAGGTGATAATATAGCCAAAGCTATCGAAGATTTGAAAAATATCACTAAAGGAAATGTTGAAATTTACGGAACTGTTGCAAACTGCTTTGTTTTAACAGTTAGAGAACAGGGCACAGTTGATTCGAAAGCTGTTAAATATTTAAAGAAAGGTGATGTTGTTAAAGTTGTTACGGTTGATAATGGCTGGGCACATCTTGCGGACGGTGGTTTTGTAGCCGTAAAATATTTGCAGTTCAACTATAAGATTACTCTTTAATAGTTTAAAAGATAAAAAAGGGGGATTAAAAAATCCCCCTTTTTTTTTGTCCATTTATCCGTTTGAGGAAAGGGTTAACATAAATATATGCCTTATTTAAAAAAAATTGATATTTTCGGGTTCAAATCCTTTCCTTCAAGGATTGAAATATTTTTCAAAAAAGGGGCTAATTTAATAATCGGTCCCAATGGTAGCGGGAAAAGTAATGTCCTTGACGCTCTTATATGGGGAATAGGAGAAACAAAGATTTCTTCATTAAGAGGGGGGAAAACCGAGGATATTATTTTTTCCGGTAATAGAAAGAAAAAACCTCTTGCCGCAGCGGAAGTATCTCTTATTTTTGATAATGAGGGGGAAGAGGTCAGATTGTTCAGAAAAGCATATAGGGACGGAGAATCGGTTTTCAGAGTTAATTCCAAAAGAGCTCGTTTAAAAGATATCGTGGAAGAATTGTATAAGCTCGGAATAGGAGATAGAAAATATTTTTTTATTGAGCAGGGGATGATAGGAAACATTATCACCATGGGACATCTCGAAAAAAGGATTTTGATTGAGGAAGCTGCTGGTATATCAAGATACAGAGAGAAGAAAAAAGAGGCTTTTCACAAGCTGTTTGAAACCGAGAATAATCTTAATATCCTAAACAATGTTCTTGAGGAGGTGAGTTCAGAACTTATAGTATGGGAGAAAGAGTTTGAAAAATTAAAAACATTTAAACAGATAAAAAAAGAGTATAGGGATATAAGAAAAAAAATATATTATATAAAGTTAAGGCATCTTGAAACAGAAAGGGATAATCTTCTTAAAATCATTAAAAATTTGTGGGAAGAGATTGAAGAGAGAAAAAATCAACAGAAAATCATTGAAAATCAATTGAATAAAAAACACTCGGAGCATTGGGAGATTCAAAAAATAATTAAGGAAAAAGAGGATATCTTCTATAAACTCAGAGAAAAACTCGAAATTTTAAAAAATCAATTTAAAGCCAATAATAAAAGGATTGCCGATATTAAGGAAAATTTAACCAAGAATAAAAGTTGGATTGAACAGGGAGAAAAACTTATTATTGAGCTTAAAAACAGAGAAAAAGAGATTCAACAGGAAACAAAGAAAGGAAAAGAGGAAATTGAGATTCTTGAAAATAAGAAAACTTTTATCGACGAAAAAAAGAAAATAATTGAAAACAGACAACAGGAAGAGGAAAATAGGTTAAAAGAGATTCAAGATAGTTATATAGATATAATTTCCAGAAAAACCGAACAATACAATAAACTTATTAATTTTGAAAACATGATTAAATCATTTGACGGAAGGCTTAAAAGGATATTGGATAATCAGATTGAATTAAAAAAAGAGATTACCGTTTTGGAAGAAAAAAGAAAACAACTTGAGCGGATTGAGATATTTGATTTTAGGGAAAAGATTGAAATATTAAAGAGAAAAGTTTCTGAGTCTGAAGATAAATTACAGGCAAGCAAAAAAAAATACAGAGAGAAAGAACTTGAAGTTGAAAAATTATCGGCATTAAAAAAAGATTATAAAGAAAGACTTGATGAGATACTAAGTAAAAGAAAACTCGGAATAGGAAACAATTTAAAGATAAAAAAAGAGTTATCCGAGCCTCTTGCAATTTTCATAGAATCTTTATTAGAGTTATCTCCGTATGATAAAAATATCGAAATTGATAAAGAGAAATCATATATATTAAAACAACCGAAGATAAATGATAAATACAAGGAATATATTGATAGTGATTATATGGAATATTTTCCCCCTTTTAAATATGCCGATTCCTTTGATAAAGCCATGGAAGAATGGAAAAAAGATAGAAACAATTATTTAACGACGGATGGTGTTTTTATCTCTTTTAACGGAGAAATTATCAAAAGGGAAAAAAAGGGGGTAATTTTATTAAAAGAAAAAATAGCTAAAATTGAGGAAACTCTGAAAAAAGAGGAAAAGATTCTTGAAACCCTTATGAATGAAAAAGAAAATGATAAAACAGCTTCGGATAACATGAGAAAAGAGCTTAAGGATCTATTAGAAAAACAAGATGAGGAAGATAGAAAGAAACAAAAGATAGAGAATGATATTAAACTCCTTGATACTAAAAAAGAAAGTATAAATTCCCAAATAAAGACTATTGAAAAAGAGTTAGAAAATAGTAAAAAGCAGATTTTGGAATTAAAAGGGGAAAAATTAAAACATGAGGAACTCTATAATATCACTGTAAAAGAGTTGGAAAAAATCGAAAGCAAGAAAAATAGAATTGAAGAAAATTTATCCGATATAAAAGCTGAAAAAATAGAAATTATTGATGAAGAAAGAATAATCAACAATGATTTTAATGATAAGGAAAAAAAGGTTGTTTTGCTTGAGAAAGAGGGGGAAAATATAATAGAAAGGGTAAATAATGAAAAAAACAGAATAGAGCAATATCAAAAGGAGATAATGGAACTCGAAAAGCAGGAAGAACTTTTAAAGCAGGAAACCATTGAATTGGAAGAAGAGATAAAAAAACAGGAGAAAATTGTCAAGTCCAAAAATGATGAACTTTCGGAGATTCTTACGAAAGAATCGGATATAAAATTCGAGTTGGAGAAATTGGAAAAATCTCTTAAAAAAGAGCAAAGAAAAATCATTAGTCTCAGTAATAAAAAGAATGAGAAAGAGATTGAAAAAGCGAGTCATGACAGAGATATAATAAATCTTGAAGATAATCTATGGAAAGAGTTGACGATAACACTCGAGGAATTGCTTAAAACAGAGATTGATGAAGAAGAAACAAGTATTATCAAGAGAGAGGAGGAACTTTCAAGCAAGATAGAGGAGCTTTCGGAAGTGCGACTTGAAGCTGAAAATGAATATATGAAATTTAAGGATAGGTTTGATTTTTACAATAAACAAAAGGAAGATATCCAAAAATCAATAGATAACACAAAAGAGATTATTGCAAAGATTGATAATGAGAGCAGGAGCAGGTTTTTAACAACTCTTGAAAAAATCAATGAAAATTTCAAGCGGATTTATCAGACTCTTTTTAAAGGGGGAAGTGCGGAGATAAAACTTTTGGATGAAACGGATATTTTAAATTCGGGAGTTGAAATAAAGGTGAAACTTCCCGGGAAAAAACTCCAAAACCTGCAGCTTCTTTCTGGGGGAGAAAAAGCCCTTTCATCTCTTGCTTTTATATTTTCAATGTTTTTATATAAACCATCCCCTATATGTGTTCTTGATGAGGTTGATGCCCCTCTTGATGAGGCGAACATTGAAAATCTTATGGTTTTAATCAATGAGATGAAAACAAACACTCAGTTTTTAATAGTAACTCACAACCCTAAAACTCTTGAAGTCGCAGATACTATTTACGGAGTAACAATGATAGAACCCGGGGTATCCTCCATCTATTCGATAGATGTATCGGAAAAAGATAAAAAGATAGTGTGATATCTCATTTACTTTAGTGTGTATGATACATAAAAAGGTTATAAAGAATAAGATAAACAGTGTTATACCTGTTTTAATCATACTATAAAACAATTTATTTGAATTCCCGAAGATTATATCGGAATTTTTTTCCCATGGAATCATAATATCCTCTATCTTTTTTATTTGTTCTCAAGTTTTGCAAAATTCCTGCTCAGCTTTCAGCTATACTCTTTCCGTATCTTTATCTCTTTTTTTTGCTTCTACTATAAGTTTTTGCAATGTTTTCCCCGAAAATACGAGTAAAACAACTACAAACACAAGCAAAATAATAGCAATTGGAGGAAATATTTTTATTAACATCAATAAAAAATCGTATAAACCATGAAGAATTACCGCTATTGTAAACCCTTTTTTGATTAATCTTTTTTCTTCATCCCGATTTTTTGCAAATTTAGCCATCCCTATATAATATCCCATAATTCCCGACATAAAAGCATGCATGGGAACAGCGGTTAAACCTCTCAATACAGCCGTTAATAACCCCCCTCCGGCGACATATATGATATTTTCAAAACATGCAAAACCAAGACTAACAGTAATTGTGTATATTATGCCATCCATAATTTCATCAAATTTATCATTATGATAAATTGTTTTTTTTATAATGAAAAGTTTAGAGCCCTCTTCAATAACTCCCGCAACTATAAAAGCGCTAAAAGCTACCGTTAAAATGGGTGAAATTTTAAAAATGTTAAGCTTACTTACTATTACTTCAATAATAGCGACAATAAAAGTGCTAAAAAATCCCAATAAAAAAACTTTAAAAATCAGCCCTTTGGGTTCCGGTTTTAAATTGTCTTTTTTATAAAAATAGATTAAAAGATAACCCACAGGTATTATGGATAAGCTGATAGATATTAGTAATTTCATCAATAATATCCTTGTTATCACTCCTTTATAATCGATTATTTTAATTGAAAATATTAAGCGTTTATTTCTTCATGTTAAAAAATAAACTCTAATATTGTCTCTCGTAAAAATTTGTTTAACTAAATATAATCAAAAACTAAGAGGGTAACTCCAATCCGTATCCCTGCTCTTTATCAGCCTTCTTTAGCATGAAAGCGAGAAATATAGAGATAACTCCCAATATAACAAGTATCAATATGGGGATAGTGTAATTGTAAACCGGAAGTTGCCCCGCTTTTCTCAGCTCCTGAATCTTTTCCGATATTTGGACTTCGCTCAAACCTTGGGCTGCAAAAGATTGCCTGAGAGCTCTGATTTTTGCTATAACATCGGGATTCACAAGATCAAGCACTTTTCCTATCCCGGCAAAAAAAGCGAGCAAACCCCAGTTTTGAACAGTGAACATGGTTGCATAAGCTGTTCCTATTCTGTATTCGGGCACTATCTTCGCAACCGATGGCCACATTGCTGCGGGGACCAAAGAAAAAGCCATTCCGAGACTTATGAGTCCGAAATATCCGAGATAAACATTATTAAAAATAGAAAGAGAGAGGTGGGCGAAAATCAAAAGGAGAGAACCGAGTATCATTAATGAGGCGGCTTTACCCTTTTTATCGACAAAATTTCCGAAAATCGGAGAAAACATAATGGTAGCCATAGGTATTAAACTTGCAACCTTAGGTCCGTTTTTCAGCCATATCGCCAAAGTATCTTTAATAGAATATATGAAAGATAGAAAAAGAACGCCCAGTATTATCAATGAAATGATTTTGGCTGATTTTGATTTAAGCTTGGAGGGTAATACGGGAAATAAGACCCCGAATAAAAACAGAACAACATATATCAGCGTATTTCCGAGGGTAGCGCTTCCGAAAATCACTATTTGAGAAGCATTTTTAGGTAAATCATAAGAAAAACCGAATTTATTTACGAGAAGATCAGGTGCGTATTGCATAAAAGGGAATACCGCCGAATAAAAAGCAACACACAAAAGAGATATTATTATGAATGATTTATCAGTAACAAGTTTTTTAAGGTCCGAGAATTTAAACTTTTCATCTTCGGAAACAGTTTCATTTAACTGTTTATCCAATTTTATATCAAAGAACATATATGCTATAAAAAGAACAAACCCTATCCCTATTAAAGTTGCTGCAAAAGTAACGGCTACCGGAACATTATTATGAGCAATTTCAGGAGACAGAGATGTTCCGAGAGCGGAGCCCAACCTACCGAAACCTATGTTGATTGCCATTGCGAGGGCAAGCTCATACCCTTTAAACCACTTTACTATTGTCTTGGTTATGATAACCGCAGTGATCTCAAGCCCGATACCGAAAAGAATCCTGCCTATTATCATTATCAATAGCCTTTTTGAAGGTTCTGTTGTAAGAATACCACTTGCTCCCACAGCTACAATAGCTCCGCCGAGCGTAGCCACACTTCCGAAAATAAGCATTGAAAGTCTGATTCCCCATTTGTCGAGAATTATTCCTCCGATAATTATCATTCCGAATACATTGGCTATTGTTGTTAAGCTTATTAAGGTTCCGAACTGTGTCGAGGAGATACCAAGCTGACTTTCCATTAAAGGTTTTAAACCTGAAAAAAAGTCTTGAAACCAGTAAGTGGCAAACATTAAACCACTTACCATTAATAATGCAACCCATCTCATGATCACCGAATCACGAAGTGTTTTTTGAATTTTTTCTTTTACTTCGGTCATTTACACATCCTTTTTTTATTTTATGATAAACAATTAAAAATAATAAAAGAATTGATGAAAAAAGTCAACTCAATGATTGTCGTGAAATTGAATTAAGTTGTTTTACGGTGAATCATATTGGATAAAAATTTAAAAATGCTATCCCTTGTAAAAAAATATCTTGATACCATACTATCGTTTGTATTATAATCAAAGATATGTTTATAGGAGGTGCAAAATGTTTGTTTTATCGGTGAAAAATTCAAGAAAAGTTGATGAAATAGCTTTTAATGATTATAAATTTCAATCTTCTCTTCTTATGGAAAATGCGGGAAGATCAGTTGTAGATGCAATTGAAAATAGTTTCGGAGAGGTTGAGGATACGGATATTGTTGTTATTTCGGGAAAAGGAAATAACGGGGGAGACGGAATGGTTACGGCGAGACATCTTTACAACAGAGGAGCAAATGTAACTCTTTTTTTATTAACCTCCCCCTCCAAACTAAAAGGTGATCCTCGAATAAATTATAAAATTTTAAAAAATTATAATATTGAAATCATTAAAATTTTAAAAGTGAATGATATTAAGAAATTATCCCAATATCTTAATAATGCTGATATGGTTGTTGATGCGATTTTCGGCACAGGTTTTAAAGGAATAGTTTCAGGTTTTTATGAAAAGATAATAAAGGATATAAATGATAAATCAAAATTTACTGTTTCCATTGATATACCTTCGGGAATTAACGGAGATATTATAAATCCTGAAGGGGAACATATCTTTGCGGATTTAACTGTCAGTCTTGCCAATCTTAAACCAGCCCATGTTCTTCCCCCTTCGGAAGAATATTGCGGAGAGGTTTTTATAGGAGATATAGGGATTCCTCAAGAGATAGTGGAAAAAAATTCTTTGTTTAAAATGATTGATGAGGAAGATTTTATGGAGCTCTTGCTTGACAGAGAACTTGATACACACAAAGGGACTTATGGTCACACTGTTATTATAGGGGGAAGCAGAGATAAATCCGGAGCAGTAGCTCTTGCCGCAAAAGCTGCATTAAGGGTTGGGGCGGGGCTTGTCTCTGTTGCGGTTCCCGAATCAATAATAGACAGAATTTCCTCCAATACCCCTGAAATCATGTATTTTCCTCTGAAAGAAAAAAACGGTCTTATCTCTTCTGAAAATGAAGAGGCTCTTTTAAAATTTCTAAAAGATAAATCTTCAATTGTCATTGGTCCCGGAATGGGTGTTTCCCCCGAATTAAAGAGATTAATATTAAATTTAATAAATAAAACAGATCTTCCCGTTGTTATTGATGCGGATGCTCTTAATAATTTGGGAGAGGGGATTAAGGATATAAGAAAAGAGAATATCGTATTAACACCTCATCCGGGAGAATTCGAGAGGATATCCGGCATTGATAAGAGTGAAATCAAAAAAAACAGATGGATTAAAGGGATTGAATTTGCCGAAAAAAACGGATTTAATTTAATATTAAAAGGATATAAAACTTTGATTGGATTCGGGAAAACAAAAGAGTTTTTTGTAAATCCCACGGGAAACCCGGGGATGGCAACAGGAGGAACCGGAGATGTATTATCCGGTATTCTCGGCGGTTTACTCTCTTCAAACGATTCTTTAATAGGGTTTAAAGCCAAGATTCTCGGTGGGGTTTTTATCCATTCTCTTGCCGCTGATCTTGCTGTAAACAGAATAGGGGATCAGTCTCTTATAGCTTCGGATATTATCGATTATCTACCGGTGGCTTTTGATTATCTGAAAACCGGAGGGGAGGAAGAATTTGAGGAAGATGATTATTAAGAGCGAAGCACCTGAAGATACTCGTAAAATCGGGATAAATTTTGCGGAATCTCTAAAAGGGGATGAGATAATTATTGTATCGGGAGAACTCGGTGTAGGGAAAACCCATCTTATTAAAGGAATTGCCGAATATTTTGATATAGATAGTAAAGAGGTGAACTCTCCCACCTTTACCATAATGAATATATATTACGGAAAAATAACGATTTATCACCTTGATTTATATAGGGTTTCGGAAGAGGAAGCTGAAGAGATAATATCCGAGATCGAAGGCAAAGGGGTTATCATTCTTGAATGGGGGGAAAAATTAAATCCGGTTTATTTTGATAATGTAAAATATTTTATAGAGATAGAATATGATAAAGAACTAAATAGAGAGATTAAAATCAGGGGTTTGACAGATGTTTAGATTTTTAAAGAAAATATTATTTTTATTGTTAGTCGGAATCATAATTTACTTTTTTTTTACAAGGTTATATGTGTTTAAAGTTAAAGGCAACTCAATGTCTCCGACGATAAAGAATGGCTCCTTTGTGCTTGTTGTAAAATCTAATCGACTTATCAAAAGAAAATCAATAATAGTTTTTTTTGATCCGAAAACAATAAAGAATAAAAAGATGATTAAAAGAGTTTACGGCATGGGGGGAGATTACCTCATTATTAAAAAAAACGGTTATGAGGTGAAAATCAAGCCTGAGAAAGGAGACAAAAGTTATCTTAAGATACCCGGAAACAGTTATTATGTTGTAGGAGATAATTTTTCCCTTTCAAGTGATAGTAGAGAAGGGTGGTTTGTTACAAAAGACCTTATTATAGGAAGAGCATTTATTGTATTCTATCCTATAAAATATTTTAAATTTTTACTTTGAATTTATTATTGTTACATTCCGAATCCTGTTCCGAGAGCGACCGCCATTTTTACCATATCACCATCGGGTTTTACCCTTTTGGGATTTCTTGCCGCTTCCGCAAGAGATACATCTATAATATCGTTTCCTCTGACCGCTACCATTTTACCGAATTTCCCTTTGACAACAAGTTCGACAGCATGGTATCCGAATCTTGTCGCAAGAAGCCTGTCAAAAGGGGAAGGGCTACCACCCCTTTGAAGATGGCCGAGAACAGTTACCCTTGTTTCCATCCCCGTTAAATCCTCTATTTCATCTCCCACTTTATTTCCCACACCTCCGAGCCTTATAGGCATACTCGGATCATCGACTATTTTCTTCACGACAACTTCCCCCCCCTCGGCTTTAGCTCCTTCACTGACAACAACAAGACTGAATCTTTTCCCTTTTTTAACCCTTTTTTCAATGCTTTTTGCCACATTTTCAATTTTATAAGGGATCTCGGGGATTAGAATAACATCTCCTCCGCCAGCTATCCCAGAATGGAGAGCTATCCAACCCGCGTCTCTCCCCATGACCTCTATCACCATTACCCTATGGTGCGATTCCGCCGTAGAATGAAGTTTGTCTATGGAAAAAGTTGCAACCTGAAGTGCGGAATCAAAACCGAAAGTTACATCTGTTCCGCCGAGGTCATTATCTATTGTCTTCGGAACGCCCACCATAGGGATTCCGTATCTTTCGTAAAATTCAAGAGACATGGTTTGAGTGCCGTCTCCTCCGATAGTAATAATGGCATCAATATCATTGTATTCTATGGTTTTTATAACTTGTTCGCTAACATCAATAAACTCAGGTTTTCCGTCTTTTAGTATCTTGTATTTAAAAGGGTTATCTCTGTTTGAAGTTCCGAGAATGGTTCCCCCTCTCGGAAGAATTCCCGATACATCCTTTTCTGTTATCTGGCTTACCTTTTTATTAATCAATCCTCCGAATCCGTCTCTTATCCCCATAACCTCAAGTCCGTGTTCATTTATCGCTGTTTTTACAACAGCACGAATAACCGCATTTAACCCCGGACAATCTCCCCCTGCTGTTAAAACCCCGATTCTTTTGATTTTATTTTTCATATTAACCTCCTCCTTTTATATCATAAAAATATCCGAATATCTTCCGAGACTATTATCACAGTAAAAGAATAAAGAAAAAAATATATTAAAATTTAAAGAGTTTCCCATTCTCACATAATTCTCCACAAACCTATATACTATAAAATTATAATGAAACAGTGAAAATGTCAAGTATTATATTTTTGCCCATGGTTCCGGAAGAAACAGTTTTTTATATAAATTCAGAGCATATCTGTCTGTCATCCCCGCAATAAAATCCATTACCCTTTTTTCAAGTGAATCTTCTTCGGGAAATTCTTCAACATACTCTTTCGGATTTTCAAGAAGATACTCGTATAACTCTTTAAGAATCTTAAATATTTTCGATTTTTCAGCACTGTGCTCCTCTTCCCTGTAAACTCTTTTTATAAGAAAGTCTCTTAATTCAATGGTGGCGGAATATATATCTTCACTCATCCTTATATAATCATAATCATGTTTCTTTGTTGTGAATATCAGATCTCTCACCATCGTGTTTATCCTTTCTCTCTTGGAGTCTCCCAAAATTTTAATAAGATGAGGAGGGATCTCTTCCGATTTTATCATTCCCGCTCTAATTGCATCATCAAGATCATGATTTACATATGCAACTATATCGGAATATCTGATAATTTGACCTTCAAGAGTTTTACTCATATTACTCTTTTTGAATATATCCCCGAAACCTTTTGAATGTTTAACTATTCCATCCCTGACTTCCAGTGTAAGATTCAACCCTTTTCCATTGTTTTCAAGTTTATCTATGACTCTGAGACTATGAAGATAATGCTTAAAACCGATTTCGGATAATTCGTTCAAAACAGCTTCTCCGAAATGCCCGAAAGGGGTATGTCCTATATCATGCCCCAAAGCGATTGCTTCAGTTAAACTCTCGTTTAATTTAAGAGCCATTGCTATTGTTCTTCCTATTTGAGATACTTCGAGAGTATGAGTTAAACGGGTTCTGTAATGGTCACCCGTAGGGGATATGAATACCTGAGTTTTATGCTTTAGTCTTCTGAAACTTTTAGAATGGATTATTCTGTCTCTGTCTCTTTGAAAAGGGGGACGAATATCCTCTTTTTCCTCATATTTTAACCTTCCTTCACTATCACTGTTTTTACATGCACGAGGATGTAAAAATTTTGATTCTATCTCTTCTATTTCCTCTCTTATATTCATCAATTATCAAGGTGTTTTAAAACATTAACAGATACTTGCTGTGATAATTTTCTTGCTTCTTCGAGTGTCTCATTAGCTTTTGATTCAAGTTCTTTTCTGAATTTATCATCATTTATTGAAGGAAGATTAATTTTAACATTCAGAAAGGCTCCTTCCGCTGCGGTTCTCGCCATCCATCCTGCGACTCCCACATCCGAAATAGAATTTATATTACCTATCTCGGACACTCTCTCTGCTATTTTTAAAACCCCTATTGTTTTTTCAAGAACTTTCATGGGAACCTCAGCCGCATATTGAGCCGCTTTTTCCATTGCCCGCTCTCTTTGTTGTTTATCTTCATCCGTTTTTTTAGGAAGTCTTCTTGCTTCCATATAAAGATTAAAAGCATTTGTATCTTCATCTATCAATCTTACAAACTCTTGTTTAATTTTTTGAGCTTCGGCTCCCAATTCGGAAAATTCATTATTAAACTTTTCATAACCTTTTTTACCATAACTGAGTGCTGCTACCATGGATGAAAGAGCGGAAGAGAGAGAGCCGGCAAGTGCGGCAATGCTTCCCCCTCCCGGGGCAGGTGAATCGGATGAAACTTCATCAACAAAATCTGTGATCTTCATCTCTGTTAAAAGCTTGGACTTATAATCTTTTTCAATAATATATTCTATTATTTTTTCATCGGGATTAAAGGGAGAAACTGAACTTAACTCAAGAGATTTAACCGCAATATCAACAAGTTCTCTTTCGGGAACTCCGAGACTTTTCCCCTGTTTTTCAAGAAAATGTTTACCAACTTCAAGAATCGTTTCCTTGGGGATAAGACCAACGACTTCACTCCCCGTTACAAGCAAACCGAGTTTTTGTGCTTGCTCTATCACCTCTTCGTAAACTTTCCATAGAGGGGTTTTTTTATAATTTAAAAGATTTATCGAAATCTGGGCTATTCCGTATTCATCAATATACCATCCGATGGCTCTGACATTTTTTAAAGTGCCGGGAACTCTTAATTTGTTTCCCTTTTCATCTTTAATGATTTTCCCGTTTTTATCCCTTTTTAACCTGCCGTTTTCCCTTATATTCAAAGCTATTTCATTGGCAAGTTTTTTATCTTTTGTATTAAGATTAACATTATAAGCGATTAAGAATTCTCTTGCACCTATAATTGTTCCCCCTGTTTTTGCAATTCGTTCATTGTATTCATCGGGACCAAAATCAGGTTTCAGCTCTTTTAGTTTTTCGGGAAGAGCTTCATATTCTCCCTTTCTAACATAGGATAAGCTTTTTCTTTCCTCTGTTGTAGCTGCTTCCTCATAAAGATATACCGGGATATTCAACTCTTTTCCCACTCTTTCTCCCAATTCTCTTGCTATTTTAACACAATCTTCCATTGTAACCCCTTCCAAAGGGACAAAAGGGACAACATCTGTTGCTCCGAGTCTGGGATGGGCTCCGGTCTGTTCTCTCATGTCAATGATTTCGGCCGCTTTTTCAATAGCTCTGAAAGCAGCTTCTTTTACAGATTCGGGATCTCCCACAAAAGTAAACACGGTTCTGTTTGTAGCTTCTCCCGGATCAACATCAAGAAGTTTAACCCCTTTAACCGAACGGATTACTTTTTTTATCTCTTCCAATTTACTCTTGTCTCTTCCCTCGGAAAAATTGGGAACACATTCGACTAATTTTCTCATGAATCTCCTCCGAAATTTATTAAAATATAATATACCTTATAAAAAGATTAAATTCAAGGTTTTGGGTTGAGAAGGAAAATCTTTAAAAAACGGATTAAAAATGTTATAATTTTTTCCAATTTATTATCGGATTTAAATAAAAACCTTTAAGGAGGTAAAATGAGTATAAAACAAGCGGAAGCAGGCAATATGGGAGATAAAGTCAGATCCGATTGTCGGGTTTTGTTAAAAACAGGGGATAAAATCAAAGGGATAAAACTTAATCTTGAAAGCAAGGTGAAAGCTCTATACGGAGAATCCATAAAAAAACTTGTTTTTGAAATGATGGAATTTTTTGAAATAGAGGATATTGAGATAGATCTGTTTGATTCCGGAGCACTACCTTTTGTTATTATGGCAAGAATTGAAACAGCCGTAAAAAAATTGGGTTTGGATAAAGGGAAAAAGTATCTTCCCGAATGGCAGTATGAATTTTCCAAAAGTGACAGGGATAGATTCAGAAGATCAAGATTATATCTTCCCGGAGACCAGCCCAAATTTTTTCTAAATGCTGCAATTCATAAACCTGACGGATTAATCCTTGATCTTGAAGATTCGGTAGCTCCTCCCGCAAAGGATTCCGCAAGAATACTTGTTAGAAATTCATTAAGAACCATTGATTTCATGAGTGCCGAGAGAATGGTCAGAATCAATCAACTACCTTTGGGACTTAAAGATCTTGAAGAGATCATCCCTCATAGGGTTGATTTGATTTTAATTCCCAAAGTGGAGTATCCGGAACAGATTAAAGATATAGATGAAAAAATAGATCAATTATTAAAAGAAAATTCAGAAACATTCGACCCTTTTTATATGCCGATAATAGAAAGTGCGGCGGGGATTATGAATGCTTATGATATAGCAAAATCCTCAAAACGGATAGTAGCTCTTGCAATAGGGCTTGAAGATTATACCGCTGATATAGGCACACAAAGGACAAAGGAGGGGAGAGAGAGTTTTTTTGCAAGATCGGTTATTGTTAATGCGGCGAAAGCTGTGGGAATACAAGCGATTGATACTGTTTTTTCCGATGTTACCGATATGGATGGTTTAAAAGAGAGTGTTCTTGAAGCTAAATCACTTGGTTTTGACGGTAAAGGGTGTATTCATCCGAGACAGATTAGAATCATTCATGAAGCTTTTGCCCCGACCGACAAAGAGATAGATAAAGCCAAAAAAATCGTTCTTGCTTTTGAAGATGCTGAGAAAAAAGGATTGGGAGTTGTGTCTTTGGGGAGTAAAATGATTGACCCCCCTGTTGTTAAAAGAGCATTAAGAATCATAAATCTTGCTTTAAGAGAGGGATTGATAAATGAAAATTGGAGGGAAAAATTATGAGCGATAAATATAAAACAGAGATAAATGCAGCGGGCAGAGAGGTGCTTGTTGAAATTAACGGAGAAAAACATATCCCTTTTAAAGGGGTGAACGGATATAAACCTAAGGGCAGAAAAGCGGCTCCGCCAATAAGATCCTGCATTGATTATCCGTGGAATGGTGATAAAAGGGTTAAAAACATAAAAGAAGCTTTGAAAAAAGCGGGATTAAAAGACGGGATGACAATCTCAACTCATCACCATTTGAGAAACGGAGATTATGTCGCAAATATGGTTTTTGATGCTGCGGCAGAACTCGGAGTAAAGAACCTCAGATGGTTTCCGAGCGCTTCTTTTCCTGTTCATGCCCCGATTATTAAACATCTTGAAAGCGGAGTTGTTCATCATATAGAGGGAAGTATGAACGGACCTTTGGGAGATTTTTGTTCCGAGGGGAAGATGAAAGGGACTGCCATTTTAAGATCTCACGGTGGAAGATACCAGGCGGTTCAGGATGGAGAGGTTCATATTGATATTGCCGTAATCTCTGCTCCCTGTGCCGACCCTTTCGGAAATGCAAACGGTTTGAGAGGACCTGCCGCTTGCGGTTTACTCGGGTTTGCTCTTGCTGATTCACAATACGCTGACAGAGTTATTGTTGTAACCGATAATCTTGAACCTTTTCCCTGTATCCCTTGGCAAATTCAGGGAAATAATGTTGATTTTGTAGTGGAAGTTGATTCAATAGGAGATCCGTCAAAAATCATATCCGGAACAACTCAATTGACCAAAAGTCCCGATAGATTGCTGATAGCGGAGATGGCTGTGAAATTCTCCGTTGAAGCCGGTATTGTTAAAGACGGATTCTCTTTTCAAGCCGGTGCGGGAGGCACATCTTTGGCTTTTGCCGTTTTTTTAAGAGATATTATGAAAAAAAACAATATAAAAGCAAGATTTGTCAGGGGAGGTTCCACAAAATATCTGACGGAGATGCTTGAAGAGGGGTTAACCGATTATATTCTCGACGGTCAAACATTTGATCTCGAAGGGGTAAGATCGATGAGGGAAAATCCAAATCATCAGGATACCAGCCCTTTTACGAGCTATAATTTTCACGGAAAAGGTAATTTTGCTTCCATGCTTGATGTTGTGGTTCTCGGAGCAACCGAGGTTGATATTAATTTTAATGCTAATGTTGTAACTCACTCTGACGGAAGATTGCTTCACGGAATAGGGGGATGGCAGAATTGTCTCTACGGAAAAACAGTTATATTACCGATACCTCTTTTCAGAGACAGAATCCCCGTAATTGTTGATAAAGTTACAACTCTTGTGGGTCCCGGTGAATTGATTGATGTTATTGTTACCGAAAGGGGGATTGCGATAAATCCGAGAAGAAAAGATTTGATAAAAGCGATGAAAGGGACAAATCTTCCCGTAAAAAGTATAGAGGAATTAAAAGAGGAAGCTGAAAAAATCAGCGGAGGAAAACCTCAAAAACCTCAACTCGATGAAAAAATCATTGCCGCGATAAAATGGGTTGACGGAACTATCATAGATGTTGTCAGGCAAGTGAAACAATAATTTTTCTTATTTGTAAATTATAAAAAGCGCATCTTTATTATTATAGTCACTTATATCTTATTTTATTAAAAAGAGAGTAAATTATAGGTATTATAAATAGAGTCAGAAAAGTTGCTACGGTTAATCCACCGACTATTGTCAGCCCGAGAGGGATTCGCATTTCAGCACCTTCTGAAGTTGTAAAAACCATAGGAAGCATCCCGAAAATGGTTGAAGTAGCTGTTATCAGAACAGGCCTTAATCTTGTTGTTGCCCCTTTTATAAGAGCTTCAAAATCATCCATTCCCCCTCTTCTTAATTGATTGATATAATCAACCATAACAATTCCATTATTAACAGCTATACCCGCAAGAATTATTAATCCCATCAAAACAACAATACTTAATGGTTTTCCCCCTATGAAAATCCCCAAAACAACACCTATAAAAGCAAGAGGGATTGTAAACATTATAACGAAAGGGTGTAGTAAGTTTTCAAATTGAGAGGCCATTATCATATATACGAGAAGAATCGCTATAAGAAAGGCGATCATCAAATCTTTAAACCCTGATTTCATATCTTCATACTGTCCCCCGTATTCTATAAAATAGCCGGATGGTAGATTTTTCTCAAGGGGTTTTAACTTTGTTTTAAGATCTCCTATGACAGAGCCGAGATCTCTACCCATAATATTTGCATATATGGATATTTTTCTAACTTGATTCTCTCTCTCTATTTTAAGAGGGCCTTCCCCCTCTTCAAGCGTTGCCAAATCATCAAGATAAACTGTTTTACCTTGAGGGGTAACAATGGGAAAATGTTTTATATCTTCAATGGTTTTTCTATCGTTTTTATTAAGCAAAACTCTGATATCATATTCATCCCCTTTATCTTTGAATTTTGTCCATGCTTTTCCGAGTGTATATGTATGAATAGTGGAAGCAATCTGATATACTGTTAAGCCGAGTTTATACGCTTTCTCTCTGTCTATGGATATATGAATCTCTTTTCTCCCCTCAGAATAAGAGGAATGAATATCTGAGAATCCTTTTATGGAACTCATGTTTTTTTCTATAATATCTGATAATCTTTTTAACATATTCAAATCTTTACCATTAACCTGAACTTCAACGGGAAAATTTGAGCCTCCGAACATAGCTTGCCCGAGATCAACCGCTTCAAGTTTTTCCCCTTTGTAATGGGGTAATTCTTTTTTAACCTCTTCAACCATTTCAAGTCCTGATAATTTTCTTCTTCCCTTGGGGACAAGTCTGACCCAAAAAACAGCTTCGTGAGGACCCGCAGGATTGAATGCTTCGGAAGCTCCCCCTTGCTCGTCTCTTTCATTAAGTCCTACTATTGTGGTAACTGATACAACATCTTTTCTCACGGTGAATTTTTTTTCTATCTCCTTTGCAACTTTATCGGTTGTGCTTAATGCTGTTCCGACGGGAAGTTTTAATTTCAAAAGAACCAAAGGTCTGTCCGTGGCAGGCATAAACTCGGAACCTGTAAAATTAAGAAGAAAGAGGGATAGGAAAAATATGATTATTATTGAAATCAAAACAGTTGCTTTATGTCTTAAAGCACTCTTTAACCATCTTTCATATATGTTTTTATATTTTTCAAATGCTTTCTCTTTTGAGGTTTTAGAATATATCTCCTCTTTACTCATCCCCTTGAAAATAACGGAAGTTAACATGGGAACAATTGTTAAAGCGACAAAAAGTGATGATAAAAGGGCAAAACTAACGGAAAGAGCGAGAGCTTGCGCAAGTTTTCCGACAACTCCGGAAGCAAAAAGCATAGGAAAAAAAACACCGACAGTTGTTAGTGTAGAAGCTGTGATAGCCATTGCAACTTCATCCGTTCCTCTCGCGGAGGCTATCTCACTGTTTTCCCCCTCTTCAAGATGTCTGAAAATATTTTCAATAACAACAACCGAGTTATCAACAAGCATCCCTATTCCAAGCCCCAATCCCATAAGAGTGATAAAATTAAGGGTATATCCCGCAACATAAAAAGAGATGAATGTAGCTATGATTGAAAGAGGAATCGATATTATAATTGTAAGGGTGGGTCGCCAATTGGAAAGAAACAGATATATGAGTAAAACAACAAGAAAACCTCCCACAATAACATTTGAAGTTGTCCCTTTTGCTATTGTGGTTATTGCTTCTGATTGATCCATGGATATGAAGAATTTTATATCCGACGGTAGATCTTTTTTGATTTTTTTCAATTCAGCCTTTACCTTATTTGCCACTATTACCGCATTGGCACCCGAGCTTTTTGTTATAACAAAGAATAATCCGGGTTCATCATTAACTCTTGCTATATTCCTTGTATCTTTTTTACCGTCAATAACATCCGCAATTTCTGATAATCTTATGATTTTACCTGTTCTATTATATCCTACGGGAATTCTTTTAATCATATCAATGGACTTGAATTCTCCGACCGTTCTCAAAATATATTCGGTATATCCTTTCTCAATGTAACCCGCAGGTTGATTAAGATTTTCCGCTCTTAAAATTTGAAGAACTCGGTCGGGAGAAATCCCCATTTTTATTAATTTATCCTTTTTCAGCAGAACTTGAAATTCTCTTTCCTCAGGGCTAAAAACCTGAGCAGAAGCAACTCCGTCAATTCTGTTTAACCTTTCGCTAACCTCGTCTTCTATTATCTTTTTTAAATCAAAAAGAGATCTTTTACCTTTTATTCCATACATTAAAACCGGAAATTGAGATATATCGAATTTAATAACAACAGGTTTTGAAACATCCTCAGGTAAAAATTTTTCATACATCCCTATGGTTTCTCTGAGGTCTTGTGCTGCAAAATCAAGATTTGTTCCCCATTCAAATTCCACATTAATAACGGACAAACCCTCTTTTGATGCGGATTTCACATCCTTAACATTTGTAACAGTGCTTATCCATCCCTCTATAGGTTTTGTAACCATCTCCTCAATATCTTTTGAAGAAGCTCCTTTATAGGGGGTAACAATTGAAACAGTGGGAAATTCAAGATCAGGCATAAGATCAACACCGAGTTTTGTATATGAGATATACCCTAATAAAACGATTATCAGGGTTAACATGGTAATTGTTACTTTCTTTTTAACAGAAAAAGAGGCGAGACTCATTTTTCTTCCTCCTTAACGAAAGCATTAGTGAAAAGTCCGAAATTTCCTTCGGTAATAACTTTATCGCCCTCTTTTATCCCGCTTAAAACCTCTACAAAAACAGGATTCTTGAATCCTGTTTTAACGGTTTTTTCAATAGCTTTATTATTTTCCATTACAAAAACTTTACTATTATCAATAACCGCTTTCGCCGGAAGAACGATGCAGCCGGATTTTTCTTTGTAATGGATTCTGACTTTAACAATTGTTCCGGGTAAAACTTTTTTATCTTTATTGTTTGCAATAATTCGAGCTGATACCGATGATGTCATAGGATTAGTTTTTTCATTAACAGTTAAAACTTTTCCTTCTATCAAATTATTCTTTAAAATGATTTCCGCTTTTTGTCCCGATTTGATAAGGGCGGCTTCCGAAGAGGGAATATCTATATCAACATAAATCTTACTGTAATCTTCAAGTGTATATACTCCCGTGCTTTGAGAAAATCCACCCATGGAAGGATTTATGAAATCTCCCTCCTCTTTATACTTCCCTGTTATTATTCCTGAAAAAGGGGCTTTGATTTTTGTGCTGTTATATTGGAATTTTGCAAGATTAAAACCTGCGGTTGCTCTTTTAAAATTATTAAGGGCAAGTCCATAGGCTGAAACAGCTTTTTCATATTGAGCTTTCGAGACTCCGTTTTTACTGTAAACAGCCGCTATCCTGATTTTGTTTTTTTTCGCATCATTAAGGTTTATTTTTGCTGATTCAAGCATGGCTTTTGCTTGTTCGTATTGAGCTTTATAAGTGGTATCCTCAAGCTCAAACAAAAGGTCCCCTTTTCTGACAAAATCACCTATCTCTTTATAAAGTTTTTTTATTCTTCCGGGAACTTCGGGAAGAACAATAAGTGTATTATAAGATATAACCGTTCCCGCATAATCAAAGTATTCGCTTATTGAAGATATTTTAGCGCACTCTGTTTTTACGAGAAAAGCCACGCTTCCCTTTGTTGATTTAGTATCATATCGTTTCCCTTTTTTACATGATGATATATTTATAATGGAAATAATTAATGTAAGTATTAAAAATATGTTTTTTAATTTGGTTTTCATTTTATCCTCCTCCTATTTAAAAATATTTTTTGAGACCAATGATTCTATCTTAAAGATGTTTGAATAATATTCATATATAGCTTTAAAATAATTAAGTTGAGAAGTAAGATATTTATTTTGAATAAGTTCAAGGTCAGTATATGATATCATCCCCTCTTTATAACTAAGGGAAGCTATATCATACTCCTCTTTCGCATTTCTGTAATTCGCTTTTTGCAAAACTATCTTTGCTTTAAGGTAGCTGTCTTTTTTTACAGCATTATTTAATTCCGCAAGAAGATTCTTTTTAAGAGCCATTGCTCCTATTTCAGCCTCTTCCTTTTGTGCTTTTGCGGAGGCAAGTTTATATTTTTTAGAGAAACCTTTAAACAGTGAATAAGATAGCGTTAAATTTATACTATAATAACTATCCCAATTTGAAAAATTCCCCAAGGAGTCTCCTCTGAAATTGTATTGTCCCCCTATTGCAACCGTGGGAAGAAAATTTGAGTATGCCATTTTAACACTGTTTTTAACAGCATTAATTTTATTTTTCATTGATGATAGGATAGGGTTATTTTCAATAAGCTCTTTTTTTAAAATTTTCAAATCAATTTTATAAATTTTTTCTTTTATCTTTCCTATAATTATTATTTTTTTATCAAGATTAATCCCGAGAAGATTTTTAAATCTGTTTTTTGCCTCAAAAATATTTGATTCTATCTCTCTTTTTCGGGCCTCAATCTCTCTGACCCTGTTTTCAGCTCTCAAAAGATCAAGCTTTTTTACAAGTCCTTGTTTATATGATTCAGCGATATTGTTTTTTGTATCAATGGCAAGTTCAAACCCGTCTTGAATGATTTTAAGTGATTTTTCAAGAAGAATTATCGAGTAAAACATCGCTTTTGTTTTAGCTTTAATCTCATCTCTTTTAGCCTGAAGAAGGCTTTGTTCAGCCTTTTCCATTTCGCGAGCGGTATTTAAACCGAAAATAAGTTTTCCCCCCGTAAACAATGGCTGCGTAAATTGCAGAGTAAGTTGATAATTTCTTGTAAAATCCATCTCAATTTTTTTCGGAGGTTGCCCCGGAATAAATGAGGGTATCTCAATAGTCATGAGTTTTTCTTTTAGAACTCTGTTACCCGAAGCATTCAAAGAGGGAAGAAAGGAGGAATAAGCCAATCTTGTTTTACTCTTTACCTGCTCTAATCTTTTTACCTCCTGTAAGATTTCAGGATTATTGTTTAGTGCTAAATTTTCCGCTTTATTTAATGTCAACTTTAAAGTTTCTCCGCTCATTGAAGAAATTGTTATAAGAAAAAATACGATTATATTAAAAATCTTTTTCTTCATTTTACCTCCTTTTTATTCCGTTTATAATAATATTTGCAATATCCGAGGATAATTGTCTGATATTACCCATTTTAAAATCAAGAAATATTATTTCAAAACTAATCTCTTTCATGATGCCGAGCATCATGATAGAAAGTATCTCGGGGGTTAAGTCATCTCTGACTTTTCCATCTTTCTGCCCTTTAAGCAATAATTTTTCCAAGAATTCTTTTCGTTGCTGACGATTTTTAATAAATTTTTTGATATGAGAATTTCTATCTTTTGTCTGTTTTATAAATTCTCTTGATTCAAATAAAGCCATTTTCATAATAGCTTTGTTTTTCATTAAAAATTCCATTGTTTTTAAAACAATAGTATTAAGATTGTCAAAAATATCATCTTCCATATCAATGATGCCCAATACGATTTTATCCACCTCTGAATTAATCTCCGTTAAAACCTGAATAAAAAGTTCTTCTTTACTTGAAAAGTATTTATATAGAGTTGGTTTAGAGATATCTGAAACCTCCGCTATTTCATCCATTGTTGTATTTTTAAACCCCTTTTTACTTAGAATCTGCTTTGCTTTCTCTAAAATATACTTTCTTATCGCTTCTTTCATTGTTTACCTCTCGTTAAATAATTTAACTCAGGGTTTATTATATTAACTCCAAGTTAAATTGTCAAGTATTATTTTGATAAAACCTTTTTATAACCACAAAAAGATTGGAGATTATTGAAGATTATTGAAGATTATTTATGCTTTTGCGGTTCTTTAATCTCTACTTTAATTTTATTGTTAGCATAACAATAAAGACACGGGATAGGACATCGCTGTGAATAACTTCCGATATCCTTTGATGCTGAACACCCGCATTCTTCCCTTTGCCCTTTATCTTTTTTATATTCAACCCTCCATTTTAAAGGGTGAATCTCAGATAGATAGTCGGCATCAATACATCTTGATTTATTTATCCCTTTAACGGATAATAAAAAATCTTGTGAACAGGAGTAAAGTTTTATTTTTGTCCCTTTGACAATATTAACCATTTTTTCCGTATATCTTAATTTTTCATCTAAACTCGGATCTATAGGTTCTATCCCTGCATAATCAAACCTCTTTTTTACTTTTTCATAGTATTGAGTAAAACTGAATATCACTCTTTTAATATCCGTTTTATTGATAAAATTTATTAGCTCTTCGAAAAAATAGAAATTTGTTTTAAGCATATTTTTCTCTTTGTAAAATAGGATGGGGTCAAATCGTATTGCCACTCTCTCGGAACCAAACAATTCGGTAAGAGGTTTTATTTGAGATAGCGTAATATCAGGAGAGGGGATCATTCTCTCGATAGAGGTGCCTCCCAAACCTGTTATTGTGAATAAAAGATAGGTTTGATTATATTTTTTCAATAATTTTAATATGTTTTTCCTGTTTTTTATTATATTGTTGAAATTTTTTGACCATAAAACAAATGAATGAACATTCTCCGGAGAAAGCTCCACTTTATAATATCTTCCGAATGGTCCGATAACTTCAGCTTGTTCCTTTTTTAAGGAATTGTAAAAAGAATCAAAGAAAAAACTAATTAAATCGGTTCTTCTTGAAGCCGAAATAATCTGCAAATTATTTAGCCGGCATTAAGTTAACGAGAAAAATCTGAAGACCTAACTCTCTGTTATCATCATTGTGTTTCATCTTTGAAGGTATAAATGTTTTATCGGTTGATATCGTGATTGTAAATTCATCATTATCACCGAGTTCCGATTTTTTCAAAAAATATTTTTTTCTGAATTTTCCGGTTTCAGGGATAAATTCATCTATCTGTTTATCATTTAATTTTATAATTATTTTTTGATCGGGATATACCCCTTTATCAACTCCACCTATAATATATAATTTAAGGTCTTGCCCTACATTGTCCGCTATTATCGAAGCATCTTTTGCCGTCCATCTCCAACTATTAAAAATACCCCTTCCGAAATTTTCTTCGGGATACCACCCGTCAGCAAAAGTTATTTCAGGATATTCAGCCGGTCTCGGTTCAAATTCCACCTCTTTTCTAAATAGTATTAATTTGGAGTCTTTTACATTAGGCTTATATAATCCGGCGGTGATTGTTATTTTCTCTTTTCCCGAAAGATCAAGATCAAAATCATCAAGAAAATCAGGTATATATATATCTTTGTGTGTATATGTTAATTTTGCCCCTTTTTTCCAATTTTCAATATTCCAAGGGATATTATGATCATCTTGAAATAACATAACTTTTTTTGAATTCCACCAAAAATGAACAAAAACCTTATAGTCGGGGTCAAAATTAAAAGGTATTTTTTTTATTTTCCAATTGTATATAATATCTGTCATTATATCGCTGTAATAAGGGGTGCTAAGATTTACCGTTAAGCTGATATTATCCTTAGCAACACCGGATTTTTTGCAATAATTAAAAAATATTAATACAAAAACAATTAAAAATATTATTATTACTCCTCTTATCTTCATCGTTTCCTCCTAAGAACAAATACTTTATTACTTTATTATATTGCATTTTCATTTATTTTTCAAATAATTATTAACTGTTACATAGAAAGCTTAAAATATTATTAAGAATATCATTAACTGTAATTTTTCTCATACAGGTTAATTTAGAGCAGTTTTTCTTAAAACAATTAGAGCATTTTAATTCATAGTATATGATTTTAGAATCGGGATTTACAGGGCCGTTTCTTGACGGGGGAGTGGGCCCGAACAATGCGATTGTGGGGGTACCCAAAGCTTCCGCAAGATGCAAAGGAAAACTGTCGGAAGATACAACGACTTTCACTTTTTTAAATAAAACAAACAATTCTTCGATTTTAAAAAACGGGGTTAATTTTAAATTCAATGCTTCAGTTATTTCCCTTGCTTCCTCCTTCTCTCTTTCTGTCCCCCAAAGTATTATCGGGTAAATCTCTTTTGAAATTAATTGTTTTGATAATTTTATCCATTTTTCAATACCCAATTTTTTTGTTTGCCACCCCGCACCTATATTCAGAATAACCGCTTTTTCATAATTTATCCCCTCTGTTTTTTTTTCAACAGAGCTTTTAATACTTTTTTTTATATCAAATTCGGGGAACACTATTTTCTTCGACGGATAAATCACTATGGTTTTTAGAAGAGAGATATTTTTTTTTATTATGTGAGAAGATTCATTAAAATACTCTCCGTGTTTATTATAAAAAAAAGAGGCGCCCTTTTCTTTCAGATTCTTTCTATTAAATCCTATTTTTGTTTTCGATGAAATTAATCCGGTAATTACGGAGGATTTTAATGTTCCTTGAAAATCAAAAACAATGTCAGCTTTAATTCTCTTAATAGCCCTTATCTTTTTTATATTGTTTCTTATCTCCTTTCCTCTCCTTAAAGATTTTGTGTCTATTGTTTTAATCCTGTCTATCCCTTTTACTAATCGTAAAATCCTTTCCCCGCTTTTTTCCACAATCCATATTATTTCCGCATCAGGATATTTTTCTCTTAATATATTATAAGCCGGCAAAGTATGTATTATATCGCCGAGAGAGCTAAGCTTTACTATCGCTATCTTTTCCATATATCTCTCTTATCTTTTTTATTATCTGTGAACTTGATTTTATTTTCTCTCCCCCTGTTATAATTGTTTTAATTCCGAGAGATTTTGAGAATTCGCTTTCGGGAACGGTTTCAATAGAATAATCCCCCCCCTTTGCATGATAATCGGGTTTAATCTTTTTCAAAAGGTTTTTAACATCCGGTTCATCAAAAATTATTACGAAATCAACATATCTTATGGAGGAGATAATAACAGCCCTTCCTTGCTGGTTCATTATCGGACGGTTTTTCCCCTTTAAATCTCTTATCGATTTATCACTGTTTAAAGCAACTATCAAAATATCTCCAGCCTCTTTCGCCTCTTTTAAAGAATTTATATGACCTGCGTGAATCAAATCAAACCCCCCGTTTGTAAGAACAATCTTTTTTCCCTCTTTTTTCAGTGAATCAACTGTTTTCAGCAATTGTTTTAAGGATAATATCTTCATATTTTTTTAACCCGTTTAAAAGCTCCTCTACGCTTACAGTGGATGCCCCCATTTTCATTACCGTTAAAGCACCTGCCAGATTTGCAAGAAGGGCCGCTTTAAAAAAATTTTTTAAACTCAACCATGATAGTGTGTAAACTGATATAACAGTATCTCCGGCTCCCGTAACATCAACGATATTATTATCTCCGAATATAGGGATGATTTTCGGAGTCTTTCCCGACTCAATGAGAATCATCCCCTTTGAACCTCTTGTTATTAACAAAGCTTCCGTTTTTAATTTATTAAAAAGGTTAATCCCTTTTTTTATAATATCTGTTGTATAATTCAAATTTGATGAATTAATCAATTCGGATTCATTAGGAGTAGCGGATGTTATTGTTTTGAACTTCCGTAGGTTAAATCTTGAATCCACAAAAACAGGAGGGAAATTTTTTATATCTTTTTTTAATCTGTTAAAATCCGAAGGGGTAAACACCGAATATCCGTAATCGGAAATAATGACAGCATCATAATTTTTTATTTTTTGTCCGATTCTTATTAAAAAATCCTTTTTTCTCCCTTTATAAATTTTATCTCTGTCTAATCTGAATATCTGTTGTTTTTTTGTATTTTCCTTACCTGCAAGAAATCTTGTTTTAAGAGGGGTTTTAAAAATATTTTTTCTTATTATGTTGGAAGTATCAATCTTCCCGTTTTTCAGAAGTTTTATAATGTTTTTTCCCTCTTCATCATTCCCGATAATAGAAAAAACACCGACTTCAGCTCCAAGCTCATTAAGATTGTTTATTGTGTTTCCCGCTCCTCCCAATTTGTATTCGACAGAATCCTCGCTTAAAATCAGAACCGGAGCTTCTCTTGAGATTCTTGATGTTTTCGCATAAACATATTTATCAAGGATTAAATCACCTATTACCATTATCTTAAGTTTTTTAAAATCAGTTATTGATTGTTTTAGTCTTTTCATAAGGTCAGACACTTATACCGGCTAAACAGGAACTCTTTAATTTCAGAACTTTCAACCATTTTTGCCTGCTTTCATCCGCTTTTCTTTTATATTCAGGGCTATTAAAATAATCAATTGTTCTTTTTCTTAACGGAAAAAGCTGGGAGCCACATTTCCAAGAATAATTTTTCCTCAGAAAACCGTATTTAATACAATTCTCATAAACAGCCCACGATAAATGATAAAAACCAAGCTCTTCAATGAATTTTTGATAAACGGCTCTGAACTCCCCCTCTTTTTCAGGATTGGTAAATTTAAAATAATCTTTATACATCATTGCATTATGAAAAAATTGAGGTTTTGCTTGAATTCCATCAACTTTAAGATCTCGACCGAGTGCTCTGAAAAGTATATAGAGCTCTTTTTTGATTCCGAGGCCCGGAAACTTCTGCCCGGGGAGTTTCTTTTTCTCCGGAGTAAATGAAGCCTTTGGGTTTTGTAGCGTTAACCATTCAATAGTAAGATATTTGAGTCTTTCCGGTCCGAAAAAATCTATGTTATGCTGATGAGGTTCAAAATTTTCAATTGATACCAAAAGATCAACAATCAAATTATTTTTGTTTTTGTATTTATTGTAAATAGTCAATCTTTGGGTTGAAACATCGGGGGATTCAAGATCTATCTTTAGTTCCGTAAACCCTATCTTATTAGCTTTTTTTACCAATCCTATTTTTTCGATTATAAGGAACATCTCCTTTAAAGTATATTTTCCGAGAAAAAGGGAGGAGCCTTCGGTAAATTGTAACTGATTTATAATATCTTTTTCTGAAATTAACTGAATGTCAATATCTTGATTATTTTTATCTTTCATATTGTAAGTTTACAACTTTATAAAAATTTGTTCAAGCTTTTCTATTTTTTACAAAAATAGGTATGTTTCGGATAAACTACATTCATAAATAGCTAAAATAAAATAGTTTTAGTTCTTCCCTCTTTTTCATAATAAAATATCTTTCAATCAACCTTGTTTTTTCCTTTTCTCCAACTTTTATATATTGAAAATTTTTATTCCACTCCTGTTCTGTCTCTTCCTTTTTCTCATTAAAAAACAAATCTATTATTTCTCTGTCTATCTTATCATCAAAACTCTCTTTATCATTATAGCTTGATTCTTTTAAATTGAACTGTCTATATTTTTCCCTGAAAGATTCAGATTCTATCAAATTTATTTGTTTATCAATCTCTTCCAATCTATTATCATTGTTATCTGTTTGTTTAGATACTAATTTATCCCCCTTTTGTTTAAATTCTTTCTCAACTATCTTTTTAAAATACAATAGTGTCTTTTTTCTTCCCGCTTGTTCAAAACCTTTTCTTAAACTTTTTTTTATTATTGTCAAAGGGATTTTATTTTCTTCCCATTTTTTTATAAGATCAATCTCAAGAGGGGATAAAAAATAACCTCTTTTTACTCTTGAAAGATATTCAAAAGCTATTTCATAAAAAAAATTCTCATCTCCCTTGTGTTTCGCCATATCTAATCAACCCTTCCAAGACAAGGTTTTCCGCAAATATCACCTTTTTAAAATATCTCATAAATTCTTTTCCATAACCACCCGTAAATATTAATTCGGTTTTATCTTCTTTTGTATTTCGTATGGCTCTTCCAATTAAACCGATTATCGCATTTGTTATCCCTGAATCTATACAATCAAAGGTAGATTTTCCCAAACCGCCTACAATATTGAAAACATGGTTTTTAAGTAGTGCTGTTTTATCTTCCAAGCATTTTGTTATTGTTAAAGGTCCGGGGAAGATCATACCACCGGAGTATCTGTTTTCGGAAGAAAGAAAATCAATGGTAATGGCTGTTCCGAAATCAACTATCAATACAGGGCTTCCGAATTTTTTATAAGCGCTGAAAATTGCTGCGACTCGATCTTGTCCGAGAGATTTTAAATCATTATATTCAAAATCTATCTCCTCTATTTTCAAAGGATTTATATCAATAATTTTCCCGGATATTTTTTTTAAGACTTCATTTTTTTTATCAGGATTTACAGAAGATATGATTATTTTATCATCCTTTAAAAACGGGATTCTTTCGACTTCAGTATATTTTTTCACGGTTAATTCTTTTTCTTTGAAAAAACCTATCTTAACCGATGAATTACCTATGTCAATAGCAATCATAACTCTATTTTTATAACCTCCCCTTCATAAATATTCTCCTCCTTATCCTCTCTCCTTATTATTATCGAACCATCGTTATTATAGCCGATAAAAACAGCGTTAAATTTCTCTCTTCTTGTTTTTATAATGATCTTTTCTCCCTTTTTAAAACGGGAAAACTTTTCTGTTTCCAAAACAAGCTTTGAAACAGTTTCTTTTCCGTCCATGTTTATTTCTATTAACTTAAGAATTCGCTTAAGAATCGCCGTTGTTTGAAAAATTCTCTTTTTTAATATTTTCAGTGATGTCGCTTTGTCCCGAAGTTCTTCGGGAAAATCATCCCTATTATGATTGATATTTATTCCCACCCCGATAATCAAAGATGTTTTTTCCCCTTTGTTTATTCCCTCCGATAAAATTCCGGATATTTTTTTCCCTTTTATATATATATCATTAGGCCATTGATATTGAGGCAACAATTTTAATTCTTCAAAAAACCGCAAGAGAGCCAGGGTAATTATAAGGGGGAATAATCTTATTTCTTCATGCTCTATATCATGAATTAGAATACTGAAGTATAACCCTTTTTCAGTTAGAGAAAACCACTCCCTTCCCCAACGACCTTTACCTTTTATCTGTTTTTTACACCTTAAAACAGTATATGAAGGATATGAATCTTTTTTCTCCTTTAAAAGTGTATTCGTAGAAGAGCATTTATCCAAATTAATTATATTGAAGCCGTGCATCAATTATGAATTATGATTTTCAGTCCCGCTTCAAGACAAAGACCACTTATATTGATATCTTGACCAAGAATCCTTGAAAAAGTTTTGAGGTTTTTGTATCTTACTCCTATAAAAAAACGGTTTTTGCCTTTAATGTCAACATTAATCCCCCCCCCGAAAACTATTACGAATTTTGAACCTGTGCTTGAATTTATAATACTGTTTTCTTTATAAAAATTATAAGAGGGCTCTATGGAGATATAGGGGGAAATATGAAAAATATATTCATTCTGAAAAATTGTCAAAGGTTCCACCCTTATATCGACGGAGATAGAACTTATTGAAAGAGAGAGGTCCTCTTTCGTGAAAGAGAGAAATCCCTTATCATTGTTTTTAGCATACATGCCAGCAATGGTTATCCCTTCGTAAGGAGATGTTCCTATCCCGATTCCCCAACCATAGGAGATAGTTCCGTATAATGATTTGTATATCCCGTTTGAATGAGTGTTTAGTGAAGATTTAAACCATAAATCAATACCTCCGAAAGAGGGGTAAACAATAAAAAAAACAATTAAAATTAATAATACTTTTTTCCTCATATCCAATTTTAAGCTAATTTTTAATTAAAATCAAATATACTTTATTCGTTGGATGCGGTTTATTTAAAACCGAAAAGTGTTGCGGTTTTACTCCTGTTTTCATGCTACTTCTCGTTCCTCTTTTAAATTACAGTCATTTCTTCATTATTTTACCCTTATTTATCGGTTTTCACCCTTGTCCGGCGGGTTTTCGACGAATATAGGGAAATTGCTATTTCTGATAAAATATAGTAAAATATAGTATGAAAAATAACGGGAAATTAAAAATCGGCGAGATTGTCTTTTATCCACAGGTAGGATTAGGTAAAATAGATGATTTGATGCTTGAAGATGTTGACGGAACAAAAAAAGAAGCATATGTTATAAGTTTTCTTGATAATAATTCAAAAGCTTTTGTTCCCGTTGATTCGGCTAATATTATGAATGTTAGAAAACTAATGGGAAAAACCGCTGTTAACGAGCTGTTTGATTTTCTTGAAAAAGGTCAAATAAAAGTTGAAAAAGATTGGAAGAAAAGACATAAGCTTCATAATGAACTTTTTATTACGGGAGCGCCCGAAGATTTGGCTTTGATTTTAAAAAACCTGTTTTGGCTTGATAAAAAGAAAGGGCTTACAAAGAATGAACGAAAATTTATGGATAAAGTGAACTATCTTTTATCTATGGAGATTGCCACTGTCTTAAATAAAGATGTCGAGAGTATTAAAATTGAAATAAAACAAAAGATAGAAAAAAACTTCGGTAAAATAAAAAATTAAATAAATGATATCTTATCTTATTGTTTTTCTCTTTTTTTTATTATTAAGTGCCTTTTTTTCCTCTGCCGAAACAGCTTTAACAAGTATTAATAAAAACAGAGTTGATTATCTTTCAAAAAAAAGATTAAAAAAAGCCATTATCTTAAAAAAACTTATTGAAAACCCCTCCGAATTTTTATCTACAATATTGGTTGGAAATACACTTGTAAATGCGGCGTTAGCTTCAATTTCCACATATCTTATATCCTCTTTTCTGAAAAACAATGATTCCGCTGTTTTGTATTCAACAATAGGGGTAACAATCATTATCCTGATTTTTTCAGAAGTAACTCCGAAATCTTTTGCGGTTATATATCCTGAGAAGCTCTCCTTTTTATATGTTTATTATATCCGATTTTTCAGAATCCTGTTTTTCCCGATAATTTTCATTTTAAACATCATATCAAAAATATTTCTTAAAAAGATTAAGATAAAGCAGGAGGAGGGTCCCCACATAGATGAAGCAACTTTAAATCTTTGGTTAAGAACAAAAAAAATAGATCTCGACTCAAGGAAAAAAGAGAAGCTGTTTTTAAGGTTTTTCAGCTTTTTTCAAAAAAGGGTCAAGGATATTATGATCACGAGGAAAGATGTTATCCTGATAAATATGGAATTATCAAACTCGCAGATTATGGATACAATAAGTAAATTTAGATTTTCAAGATATCCTGTGTATAAAGATAAAATTGATAATATCGTCGGTATTCTGCTTGCGAAGGATTTTATATATGATTATTATAATAAGAAAAGAGATTTTAGAATTAAGAAGATTATAAAAAAACCTATTTTTATACCCGAGTCTTCCCTCATTGATAATGCTTTAACTCTTTTAAGAAATAAAAGATCGCATATCGCCGTGGTTGTTGATGAATTCGGAAGTTTTGAGGGTATTATCACTCTCGAAGATATTGTGGAAGAGTTGACCGGAGAAATAGAAGATGAAAAAGATGAAAAACGGGATGAGGTTATAATAGAGAAAGAAAACGGTTGGATTATCAGTGGTGATGCAAGTATAAGGGATGTAATTATGGAAATTCCCGATTTTAAAATTCCTACTGACAGAGATTATTCAACAATATCAGGTTTTATACTTGATAGATTGGGAAAAATCCCCGAAGAAAAGGAATCATTTACTTATAATGATTTTTATATTAGAATTATTGAGATTGAAAACAATAAAATAATGAAGGTTCAGGTAGAGAAAAAGGATGAAAATATTATCAAAGAATAGGAAAGCATATAATGATTATGAAATCATAGATAAATATGAAGCGGGTATTGAGCTTCTGGGCTCAGAGGTTAAATCGGCAAGAAGAGGAAGCTTTACCCTGAAAGACAGTTATTGCAGGATAAAAAATGGTGAAATTTTTCTTTATAATTCATATATAGCTCCTTACAAACCTGCCACATATAATAACCATGACCCTGAAAGGGTTAGAAAATTGTTGTTGCACAAAAGGGAGATATTAAAATTGCATAGTAAAGTTAAAGAGAGGGGACTAACGATTATCCCCTTAAAAGTTTATCTGAATAAAAAAGGGCTTATTAAAATTGAAATTGCACTTGCAAAAGGGAAACGGGAATACGAGAAAAAGCAGAGAATAAAAGAAAGAACCATTAAAAAAGAGATTGACCGATATTTAAAAAACAGATTTTAATGATTTATAAAAAAATAAAATCATATTTTCTAAAAAAACAACTTGAAAAAACCATTAATCTTTCAAATAAAGAGATTGGAAAAAAAGGGGAATCCTTTGCTTCCTTGATTCTTGAACTCAAGGGTTATAGGATACTTAGCAGAAATTTAAGGATAGCCGGAGGAGAAATAGATATTCTTGCAGTCAAGGATGAATGTTTATATGTTTTTGAGGTAAAATTAAGAACTTCGGATAAATTCGGTGGTGCTTCCGAAGCCATAACTAAAAAGAAGAAGAGAAAATTAGGTAAAATAACGGATTTAATTAGTGATAAAAGATATAAAACCGTTCAATTAAAACTGTTTACTATTGACATCAAATCGGGTAAATTGTATTATGATATTATTGATGTATAATAATGAATGATTATAAAAATAAATTTGAAAAGCTGATAAAATCTTACGATAAATTCAATGATCTTGAATTCAGATTATTATTAGAAGAATTATTAAAAAGGGGGAAGAAAGATGCTGAGACAGAGTATGCGATAATATTAAAAAACAGAGAATTTACGATTGGTGTGAGATTAAATTTAATAAGGGTTGCCGGCTATATTAAAAGTTCTTTTTTCTTAATCCCTTTAAAAAATATTATTGATACTGAAAAAAACATTAATTTAAGAAAAGAGGCGATAATTGCCATAGCAAAATACAATGATAAAAAAGCTCTTAATATCCTTTCCGATTCTTTAAAGAAAAACAGTGATAAAACATTAGAAAACATAATAAAACAAGAGATAGGTAAGATTAAAAAAGATAATCCGGTTATATCACTAATCCCTCAGTTTTTAAAAAGCACGGATAATAAAAAAGCTTATAATACTATTCTTAATGTTTTATGCAAAATAGTGACAAATTCTGATGCAAAAACATTTATTCCCTTTTTAAATAGTGAAGATAGATATATTGCGGAAGGTTCTTTTAAAATATTGTGTTACACGGGAGACAAAACTATAGCAGGCTTCATTTTTAATTATTTTAAGAAAACAATAGGTGATATAGATTGTATAACCAAGATAAAATGCGACAGACTTTATGAAATAATAATAGTATTGCAGCAATACATCCTTAATAATCCCCCTGTTTTTGATCTTTTTTACCCTAAAATAAAAGAGATTTATGAGAAAATAATAGATATTAGAGTTAAGGAGCAGATAGTATTAATATATATATCAGGAAATAATAATAATGATATCTCTTTGATTTATAATAAAGAAAAGGATTTAAGAGGTTTTATTATAGAGAACTATAAAAACAAAGATGAGGGTGTTGATTTTTTAATCGAAAAATTAAAAAATAATGGTGATTATATCGAAAATATAATAAATGTTCTAATTACAACTGAAAAAGGGAAAAAATATTTAGCCGGTAATTATAAAAAATTTGGTAATAAAGAAAGGATTATTATTTTAAATAACCTTAATTCTAATAATTATGATTATTTTCGGTTTTTGGTAAAAGACTCAATATTGTCGGATAATCCCATAATTACAAAGACAGCTTTAAGTAAAATAAAAGAGAATTATGATTATTCCGTTAAAGATTATCTGTTTGATTTTAAGAATAAAGAGAAATTCAAATCTTTTGAAGAGCTTTACCTTGACACTATTATATCTCTTTTTCCTTTAGAAGCTTTTATTTTTTTAATCAATCTCATTAAGACCGAAAGTATGACACTAAAAAAACTTGGGAATTTTATAGCAAAACTCGGAATACTTTTAAACAAGAAACCTGTTATTAAAATCAGCAAAGATGATAAAAAAAGTATTATTGAATTCTTGAATCTCATATTAAGAACCAATAATTCCCCTTTATCAATTAATTTTATAAGCGGTTTTAAGAATATTGGAGTTATTGATGACGAGAGTTTTACGGTATTGAATGAGTTGGTTGAATATTATATCGGGAAAAGAATAAATAAGGGTAAGATGGAAGAGAGGAAAGAGTTAAAGAGATTTATTAATAATCTTAAAACAAATAAAGAGATTATAGATAAGATTAATCAAGGAGAGCTAAAACTAAGATTATTTTTTCAATCTTATGTAATAGATACAAACCTTCTCGAAAAAATAGCAAAAGAACACAAATTATCATTTTTTACATATCGGAATAAGATAATAGACAAGCTCAGGAAAACACTTCTTTCAAATGATTATGAAACCATTAATAAGGTATTATTGTTTTTAGAAAAATTCCCTAAAATCGCTTTTATGTTAAAAGAGGAGATTTTACAACTTAAAGAAGCGGAATCTTATTCAATTAAAGCAAATTCAAAAGAGCTTTTAAATTTAATCCCCGAAAGATTAAAAATAATCGTCAGTTTTTCGGAGAGAGCAAATTTTCCTGTTTTCCGAGATCAATTAAATTTTATTTTCAATGAATTTGAGATTACGGATAAAGAGCAACCGGATGACCATGCTATTTTTATAACTGATTCGGGGTTTTTAATTAATAATAAAGAGTTTGAATCTCTTAATGTTAAACCTGTAATAATATTAAACAGATTGTCAGATGGAGTTTTGATTAAGAAATACGGGGGAATAACTTTTTTACCCGAGTATAGCTTATATAGGATTATTGTTGAAATTATTAAAGAGATTTGGTGATGGGAAAAATAAGAGTATTGCCGAGAGAGGTTGCCGGAAAAATAGCAGCGGGAGAGATAATCGAAAGACCACTATCCGTTGTGAAAGAGTTGATGGAAAATTCTCTTGACGCATCATCAAACGAAATTTTAATATCTGTTGAGGATGGGGGTAAAAAGAGCATAATTGTTAAAGATAATGGAGAGGGGATAGAAAAGGAAGATCTTAAAATAATTTTCAGAAGACACTCCACTTCAAAGATAGAAACGGTTGATGACCTTGAAAAAATTCTAACATTCGGATTTAGAGGAGAGGCTATTTCAAGCATAGCGGAGGTTTCAAAAACAACTATAATCTCTTCAACCGAAGGAAGAGACAGTTCTTACGGGGTCTATTTTTTTAACGGGGAAATGACTTTTATAGATGATGCCCCTTATCGAAAGGGGACTATGGTTAAAGTTGAAGATCTCTTTTATAATTTACCGGCAAGAAAAAATTTTCTCAGAGCAGCAAAAACCGAGAATCTCGCAATCAAAAATTTTATAAAACATTTTTCACTTGTAAATGAAGATGTAAAGATATCGTTTATTTCGGATGAAAAAGAGAGTCTTTTTTATGAAAGGGTTCAGGAAAAAAAAGATAGATTTTATCAAGTTTACGGTAAGGATAAGATTTATAATGATTTTTTTGAAGCTGAATTTGATCGGGGGGAATACTCTTTTCACGGTTTTTTCGTTAAACCTGGTCTTGAAGAATATAAAAGATACCCCCAACTAATATTTATAAATAAAAGAGTTGTAAAGGAGAAAACAACTTTTCAGGCTATTTATAGCGGATACGATACCTATCTTAAAAAAGGGGTAAAACCAGGATTCATAATATTTATTGATATACCTCCCGATGAGGTGGAAGTTAATATCCATCCGACAAAAGCGGAGGTTAAACTGAAAAATTCCTCCGAGTATTTCAGAATACTAAGGGCGGCTTTAAGAAATGAGCTTGAAGGATTTTTTCTCGACAAAAGTAGCTCCTCATTAAATTTAACAGATACAAAAGCATCTTCCTATAATTTTCCTAAAAAAGGATGGGATGGAACAAATTTTAATGGAAACATAAGAAAACCGTTTTTTGATGATATCCGACAAGAAAAAAAAGTTGATAGCAATTCCTTTGTTCAAAAAGAGAAAACCAGAAATCTGCTGTTGGAGCCTCCGTCCGATTTTAAAATAATAGGCCAATATATAAACAGTTATGTGATAATAGAGAAAGAGGGGAAACTTTTAATCATAGATCAACATAATGCGGATGAAAGAGTTAAGTATGAAAAACTTATCGACAATAGAGAAAACAGTGGTATAAAGCAGGTTAAACCCCTTTTTCCCATAGTGTTTGAATACAAAACCGATGAAACCACGGAGGAAAAGATTGAAAATCTTAAAAAATTCGGGTGGGATATTGAGATGTGGGGCGAGAACAGTTTATCCGTGAAATTGTATCCTGCAATTATGGATAATCGCAGTATTAGAGATTTTATTATGGAATATCTTGATTCCAATGAAAAAGATGATATTGAAGATAGTATTCTAAAATTGATGTCTTGCAAGGCGGCCATTAAAGTTAATCACCCTCTTGCGAAAGAGGAGATGGAATCCCTTGTTAAAGCTCTGTTTAAAACAAGAAACCCTTATCTATGTCCCCATTCAAGACCCATTATAGTGGAATTTTCCGAAGACTTTATTAAAAAAGAGTTAAAAAGAAAATAGAAATATCTCCTTATCCTTTAACTAATGATGGAAATATTATTTGTTAAGCCATTGAATATAATTATTTTATTATTTTTTCCCTTTTGTGCATATGATGGTTTTCATTAGGATTTATTAAAATCATAGGGCTAAAAGTGTGGATATTCTTGTCGGGAACTGAAATTTTAATATAATATTTTCCCGCCGGAATATCAGCGGGAACCACCCAATTATAGTTAAAATTATTTCTTAAAACAGGTTTTAAAGATAAACCTACTGCGGGGGGAAGTAATTTTGTAATTGTTCTGATTTTTCTGATTTTATTGGTATCAAACAGCTCTATAAGAAAATTCATAGGCAATTTTTCTTTTGACTCCCACTTAAGATTTATGGTTTTACCCTGTTTAATTTTTATTTTTAAAGCAGGAGTTTTAATTTTGAGTTTATTCTCTACGACAGGAATGATTTTATGTCCCCTTTTTATTTCAAATATTTTAAAGAGTTTACTGTTTCCCAAAATTTGCCCTTTGGGAGAAACCATCAATATTTTGTATTCTCCATCTGGAACTTTGTTGAATACATTAAAATTGCAATAATATTCTCCCGTGTTCTTAATCTCTTTTGCGATTATCATTATTTTATTTCTTCCGGTTTTATCATATAAGTAAAGATTAATTTTATCTGTTTTATCTCCGAGATTTATCCATTTAATCACATGAATGCCTGTTTTCCCCCATTTTTCCCCTTGCGCTGGTGTTGTAATTATGTAAGCTCCGAACAAAATATTAGATAAACAAAATATCATAATAATGGAAAATGTAATTATCGTTTTTTTCATTTTTTCCTCCTTAATTTAACAAAAAAATAATTCAAAAAACATGCCATAGAAAAAAAAGGGAAAAGATTAATAATAAAGGGTTTTTGTCTCCTTTAAAAAAACAATATCGACAAATTTGTTGACAGCGGGACAATTTTGTTATTTTTTCGCAATAAGCAAGCGGACTTTTTTCTTATAATAGTATGATTTTGAAAAACTTGTCCAACCATGCTCTTTTAATATTTTTTTCCAATCTCTTAATATAAAATCTTCGGCGAGGGGGCATTCTAATTTTCTTATGGCATATTTAACTAAGAAAGAGGAGTCTTCAACATTAAATTCGTTATAATCAAGGATTGCGAGCCTCCCCCCTTTCTTTAGTGCTTTAAAACTGTTTTTTATGATAATCTCCCTTTTTTCTTGGATAAAACCGTGAAGGACAAAAGAGATAAAAACAAGGTCAAACTCCTCTTTAAAATTTAATGGTTCATCTATTTTTTTATTTATTATTGTAGCATTTCCAACCGAACAATTCTTTTTGAACTTTTTTATCATCTCTTCCCCTATATCAAGTCCTATAATTTCACCTTTATCCTTTATCTGTTTTAAAATCAAACAATCGTTTCTTCCTGTCCCGGCTCCCATATCAAGAACCCTGTCTCCGGGTTTTAGATTCAATGCCTTTATAGCTTTTCTTATAAAAAAAGGGTAAGTTCCCAATGTTATAATATTCATTAATAAGTCGTAGAATTTAGCCTCCATCCCTTTAACTTCAACCTTTGATTGTTCTTGCGTAAGCTTCATGATTTCCTCCTGTTTAGTATCACTATTTTACCATAATATCCGTTTTTTGTTTGTTTTAAAGTTTCCCATTTTGCAATATATTTCGGGTATAAAACAATGGGAATAAGATCCTCGGGATATATTACCCCTCCGATGGAGTCTTTTCTTACGGGGAGTAGTTTCGGGAGGTTTCCCCTCTTTTGGATTAACCGATAAATTTTTTTAATGGATTCATATTCCCCTTTTCTCAAAAAAACATTATTTCCGGAAGAGGCGTGAAAACTGTTTCTTACGGAAATTTTTTGTTTCTCAATAAAATGTTTGGAAAAATCTCCCAGTATTTTATAATCCTGGACCTCTTTTTTTATTAAAGGGAGGTTATATAGAAAAGATATTATAATCAGCAGGTAAAAGAAAATTTTAGTTTTTTTATACTTTTCGGCTAAATCATTTAAAATAATTGATAAAAACAGGATAAAACCTACTGCAGGTAAAAACAGGTATCTTGAAGAGAGTTTAGGAAAAAGGGAGAAAAAAAAGAGATATATATAGAAAAAACTAAAAGGGAATATATAATTTTTATTCTTTATTATTAGGAAAACAGAGGCGATAAAGAATAGGATTATTATAATGAATCCTGTCAAAGGGGGAGTTGAATAAGGATTTATGTTGATTGATCTGCTAAAGATAAAATATATTTTTATTAATAGAAACTTAGAAGATATAAAACTTGTATAGTTTGAAGATGAACCCGTTTGAAGAATTATCCTTGCTATTATAAAAGATAATAAAGAAACAATTAAAATAATTTTTCCCTTTAATTCTCTTTTAACGAATAAAAATGTTACAAATCCTAAAAAGATGACCTCTTTAAAAAGAAGAGAAACTATGAAAAACAAGATGAAGAAAGGATATTTTCCTTTATTATAATAATAAAGGGCAATAAGGAAAAAGAGAAAAGCAAAAAGATAAACGGAAGCCGAATAATTTAATAATATCTCCGAAACATACACATTCATCGATAAAAGAAAAATTGAGACAAGGGCAATATAATCATTGACTTTCAAAACTCTCGATATTATTGTATATAACAAATACATGGTAATAAAAAAAACAATAAAAATGAAAACTCTGAAAAAAAACGGGGATAGTCCGAAAAATTTTATTAGAATAGAAGTTATTATTATAAAAAGAGGGTTAAAATCTCTCCCCTTTATTCTAATAATTTCCAATGGATTTGATTGAGAAATTATACCTCTTGATAACCATTCAAAATCATCCGAGAAAAAATAATTGCTTTGTGCTCCGTAATAGGAAAAGATAATTAAGATAAAAAGAAGGATAAGAAAACCTGTGATCATCAGTTTTTTACTCATATCTAATTATAGCACAACAGTGATGAATATCGAGCTCTTTCCCCGCTTATAACAAAAAAAGCTGTTTTTTTTTATTATTAATTGTGTTAATATATTAAACTATAATTAAAAACAAGGAGGAGAGATGAAAAAAAAGGTTTTATTATTAATCCTGTTGGTTGTAATCGTATCATTCGGCTTTGGTGTTGATTCTTATTATTATTCAACAATATCAACCCCGAATAAGGCAATTAATTTTACAATAGGCATTTATCATACTAATTTTGTTTGGAATGAAACCGCAAAAAGCGGTTATACTGTTATTCCAAGTGCAATTATTAACAATAAAAATGCCCAACCGCTTAAATGGAATGATTATAAAATATATATAATGCTTAAAGATGGAACACTTTTCCATAGTTATACGACAGTTGCCAAAACGGGAAAATTTGCTTGCAATTATGTTGTTAAACCAGGGGAAACCCACTATCAACATTTTACTTTCAGCAAAAAATTCAGAGCTGAAGATATAGCAAATGTGTGGTTAAAATTAACCGATAGTAATTTTATTAAATTAATATATTTTAATAAAAAAGATAAACAGGCAAGCACAGGAAGCGAAACGATTCATTAATTTATTCTTTTACAGCTTTAATAATTAGAAAATTAGCTTTCGGATCAATCCCTTGAATAGGGTGTTCAAGTGTTTTTTCATCTGATAAGAGGTGAAAAACAGCATCAACTATTTTGAACTTTTTTTCAAGGAGTGCTGTTTTTAACTCTTCATATGAAAAAAAGGCGGAATATCTATAATAGGGATGATTCTCCCTTTTTTTTTGTATATATTGTTTACCAAGGGTAGATTCCGAAGGGATGAATCCTATTATAATCTCCCCCTTTTTTTGTAGAATCCTGTGGACTTCATTTAATACTTTATCCAAGTTATCTATAAAACATATGGAAAAAATAAAAAAAGCGGTTTTGAAAACATTATTTTTAATAGGAAGAGATTCCCCTTTGGCAACTATACTTTTCACCCCTCTTTGTTTGGATATATGAGCCATATTAAAAGAGGGCTCAATACCAAAATCTATGTTCAGAGCTTCGGTAAATCTCCCGGTTCCCGAGCCTATTTCAATGCTTTTTGAAGATTTTTCCGCTGATATCATTTGCAAAGCTTTTAATTCGTTTCTAAAAATAATTCTCCCATCAACATCAAACCACCTGTCGTATTGATTAAATGAAATATCAAATATTTTCCAGCCCATTATAATTTAGTTAAAACTTCTTTTATATAATATGTTACAGTCTTAACATCATCTTCTTCCATTGAGGGAAAGATAGGGAGAGAAACAATTGTATCGAAAATATCTTCCGTATTTTTAAAATCTCCCTTTTTATACGGAAATCTTTTTTTGTAATAACTGAAATAATGAACAGGTATAAAATGAATTGAAGTTTGAATTTTTTTCTTAAGAAGTTTTTTTATAAAAGAATCCCTGTTAATTCTCTTGTCCAGTCTGATTGTAAAAAGATGGCGGGAAGAGCGGATATTTTTTTTTAAATGAGTTATTCTGATCTCTTCTATTTCCGAAAGAGATTTTTCATATAGTCGTGCAAGCACATCCCTTTTTTCGTTTAATTTTTCAATTTTTTTAAGTTGTTCTCTTCCTATTGCAGCGGACATATCCATCATATTGTATTTGAATCCCAAAAGTTTAACATCATAGTATGGGAGTCCTTCCCGTTTTAAACGGGAGTATGCTTGTTTATCTATACCGTGAAGAGAATACATCCTTAAGATTTTTTCCATATTGCTGTTATTGGTAGTAACCATCCCTCCCTCACCTGTTGTCATGTTTTTGTTTGAATAAAAACTAAAACAGACGAAATTATCCGAGTCTCCGATTTTTTTATCTCCGATTTTTGAACCTATCGCATGGGCAGCATCTTCAATTATTTTCATATTATGTTTTTTGGCAATTTCATTAAGTTTATCAATTTTTGCGGGTTGACCTCCGTAATGAACCGCTATTATCCCTTTTAAACGGTTTCTCCGTTTTTTATGATAAAAAAACTCCCCTTTCTTAATATAGTTTTTGTCAATCTCTTCCTCTATTTTATCCGGGGATATACCATAATCATCCGTATCAATGTCTATAAGAACAGGGTATGCCCCTGTTTCAACGATAGTATTTATGGTGGATACGAAAGTGAAAGGTGGAGCCATTATATCATCTTTATCTCCTGTTTTAAGAGAAGCGAGGGAGATATGAAGAGCGGCGGTTGCGGAATTCACTGCGATAGCTATCTTTGAATTTGTATAAGCGGCAAACTCTTTCTCAAATTCATTTACCTCAGGACCGGTTGTAAACCAATTCCTTTTGAAAACTCTTTTAACGGCTTTTAACTCTTCCTCCCCTATGAAGGGTTCTGAAAAGGGTAAGAACCCGTTTTTCTTAAAATACCCCATTTTATTTACTCTTTTTTCTTCTTAAAACCCAGTCCTCTTTTATCTGTTGTCTTTCTCTTGCGATTGCAAGTGAGTTTGGTGGAACATCTTTTGTTATCGTGGAACCCGCCCCTATATATGAATTTTTCTCTATGGTTACGGGGGCAACAAGTTCTGTTCCCGAGCCGACAAACACATTATCTTTAATGGTAGTCGGGTTCTTATTCACTCCATCATAATTACATGTGATTGTTCCCGCTCCGATATTAACCTTTTCCCCTACTGTCGCATCACCTATATAACTGAGATGCATCGCTTTTGAACCTCTCCCGAATACAGTGTTTTTCATCTCGACAAAATCCCCTGTTTTAGCACCCTCTTTTATTATTGTTTTTTGTCTTATTCTTGAATATGGTCCCGCACTACAATTTTTTTCAAATTTTGAATCGACTATATGTGTAAAGGGGTGTATTATAGTGTTTTCCCCTATTTCCGAATTCTCTATATAAGTAAACGGATGAATGACAGCTCCTTTTCTTATAATAGTTTCCCCTTTTATAATTGTATTAGGGTGAATGATAGCTCCTTTTTCAATATCAGCCTCCCAATCAATTAAAACATTGTCAAAAGAGATAAAAGATACCCCTTTTTTGTAAAACTTAATTTTATTTATGTTGTGTAGAAAAGATGTTATGAAAGGGTCTTCGGCAGTAAGAGGGATAATTGATTCTTTCGGGAGATACTTTACTTTTGCTTTTTGCTTGATTAATTGTTCCGATAAATTGAAATATGATTTTTTTTCAAACTCGGTAAAAAAGAACTTATATGTATCCCCTTTAAGAAAAAAACCTATTATCTCCTCCCCCGTTTCAGTAAAGATGGTTTCCTCTTTTAATTCAAAATCTGTTATTGTTACAAACAGATCTCCGCCGATAATAAAATAAAATTTATCATCAATGATTTTTTCTTTCTCTTTTTCTAAAATAACATTAAATCCCATTAAATCTAAAATTTCCCGTAGATTTAAATTGAGATTTGAAAGATTTCTGTCTTCCGATAGAATTATATTAATCTTGTTTTTGCTCATCTTCCTTTTTTTCTATCAATTTCTCAAATTCCTCGTCTCCTGATAATACGGCAAAGTCAGGATTAGCCATTGCATAAACTTTATAAAGTTTATCTTTTTTAACAGCTTTTTTCAGATAAGAGATAGCTTTTTCCTTATCATCTTTTAAAGCATAAAGAAGGGAGAATAGATAAGCTGTTTTAGGATTGTTTTTATCCTTTTTTTCAATTGCGATAAGAGTCTTTTCAGATTCATCATAATTCTTACGATTCATTGTGTAAACAGCATAATGGATATGATCTTCAACTGTTTTAAGAGAGACCTTAGGCGGATTAATTCTGTTTTCGCACAATCTTTTATAAACAAGAGCTTTTTTGATTAATTCTTTTTCTTCCTCTTTGTAATCTTTTATCAATTGTTCAAGCTTCTCATGTGCTTTATCATATTCTTTTTTAAAAAAGTGATTTAATGCTTTTTCATAAAGAGACAGGATTTTTTTATATCTTTTTTCCCCTTTAAGGATAACTTCCGGCATTTATACCTCCTGAAATTAATTATTTTAGGATAGATAATATATATTATATTTACTCTTTAATCAAGGGGGGATAACTATCCCCCAAAAACAAAACAGTGGTTGTAAAAATAGTGAAAAAGCAGGATGTATTATAAAATGTAGTATCCCGAACTGTTTTAGAACCCGGCAAGAATGGAAAAAGTCAAACTTTTTCAAAACAAAATATAAATTGGCGAGGGGATATCCGATAATTATGAATTAGAAAATCCCGAAAATGTGCCGATAAGTGCGATTATCTTTAATTGCTGACAGCTTCACCCTCTTGGATTATATCTGGCTTGAAAATATCTTCTTGAGTGTTTAGGGGTGTTAAACGGATATTCGATAAATATTTATTTATTGATGTAATAAACGATAGACCAATAACCGACCCAATGTTTCAAAGAAAAAGGTGCCGTTATACCGAGTCCTATGTTATATGCGGGAAGAATCCCCGTGGAATAACTGTCGGAATATCTTGCGGGATAACCCACTATCTCTTTTCCGTAAAGAGTTTTTACTATTTTGGAAATTGTTAAAACTGCGAAAGGAACAGTGTATCTCCCGCACCAATATATATTTTCCTTCCATGTTTTATTTGCATATCCCTCTAATTTCTCTTTTGTGATGATTCCCGATAAAAAGGTTTTTCCTATATATATATCCTGCTCGGTTCCCTTTTTGTGGGCTTCCGAATCAAGTCCGAATCTGACATCACCGAAATCTGGTCCATAATGGGTTGTGTCCGTCGATATCAAAAAATTCAAATCCTTGCCGAGAACAAGTTTGTTCTTTTTTATATATTTAACAATTTTATCGGCAAGATCCGTTGATATTATATCAAGGGTATTAAAATCCATCTCTGTTACCATAATCGGAACAATCGTAATATTCTTGTTATAATACTTTAAAAAGGGATCCATCGCTTCCATTGAATGCTCAAGAGATTGAGCAATATCATTTATAATATAGTGTTTTTTATCCATTGATTTTTCAAGATAGCTCCTTAAATTTTTATTAATAACCATATTTGAATACGGCGCTTTCCATTCGTCAAATGAATCGAAAATAAGAAGATTTTTCGGATTTTTCAATTTTTTCCTTGGTCTTGAATGTGTTACTCCGAAGATAATCAGAGTTTTTGCATTTGAGATAAAAGGGATTGAGTGAAGGTAAACTCTTCCTGCATACATATGATCATCATGAGGAGAGATAGCGGCAATCACCTTTTTCCCTTTAAGAAATTCGGTTTCCTTGTCAAGGCTTTTTTGTTCAAGGGGTTTCGCAAGTTTTATTATGGTTTCTATCTGGTTAATTGTAGTGCAAAACCCGATATCATCCACAACTTTTCGAATTTTCTTTTCAGAATAAACAAATAACGGGATTAAAAAAAATAAAAACAATATAATACCTTTCTTCATAAGAACCTCCGTATCAATTTTAAATCAATTAACGATTTTTTACAATATGATAATTTGATTTTTCCTTAAAAATGTCCATATTTTAAATGGAAGCGGATAATGATATATAATATAATCATAAGTGTCTTTTAAACTTGACTTAAAAAATTTTGATTGATACATGGTAGCGGATTAATACAATTTTCTTTTCCTCTATTGACAATAATCTTTTTATAAAATATATTTTAGCATTATGAACAGGAAGATAATTTTATTATTACCCATTGTTTTAATCCCTTTTTTATTTTTATCATGCGGATATAAACTTCGTGGAACAGGAAATTTCCTCCCTTCCTATATGAAAAGTGTTTATATCCCTGAATTTAAAAACAAAACTTCAAGAGTTGACCTCGGGAGAATTATAACCGAAGAGGTTATATCCTCTTTTATTTCCAGGGGTAATTTCAAGTTATCAAACAGTGAAAATTCTGCTGAGGGGAAATTAAAAGGGGAAATTATAAGTTTTATAGTTATTCCGATAAATGCGGATGGCAGCGGAGGCTCTAAATATAAAGTGAAAATAAAAGTGAAAGTTGAATTCGTAGATTTAAAAAAAGGGGAGATAATATATAAAAATCCATCTTTTTACTATGAGGATGAATATGATACTCTTGGAGGAGGGGATTTTTTATCCAAGGAAACAGAATCAATAAGAAAAATAGCGGAGCAATTATCTGTTTCACTTGTGAATACTATTCTCGAAGGTTTTTAAATGATTAAAAATTGGAATGATTTTTTACGGACAAAACCAAAAGAGGGGATTTATCTTTTTATCGGAAAAGAGGAATATCTTTTAAGTAAAGTAACCGAGCATATCAAAAATAATCTTAAAGGAGAGACTACTTTCATCAATCTTTTTGTTTTGAAACAAAAGGAACTTCCGTCCGCGATGGTAAAAGGGGTGGAAAGATCATTGTTTGATAATTCAAAAAGGATAATTAAGATAGAGATTGCAAGAGATTTTAAGATGAAGAAAAAAAAAGATCTCGAATCTTTTCTCGAACTTGTCCCTAAAATATCGAACTATGTTCTGATGTATGGGAAAACACTTAACAGTAAAAGCAAATTCACTGAAATTTGTATTAATCAAGGGATAGAAACTTTTTATGTTTATCCTTTAAATGATAATGAAAAATATAAATTTATAGCGGATATTCTGGAAAAATACGATATTAAAGCTAATGGAAAAACAATTTTGAAAATTCTTGAGATAGGACCGAAAGAACTTTTTATGATTGAATCCGAAATAAGAAAGCTTGCCCTGTATATTCTTGATAAAAAAATAGTTGAAGAGAAAGATATTAAGGAGGTTTTTTCTCTTAAAAAAGAGGAGGAGATCGACAATCTTTTGGACAATTTATTTAAACCAAGCGCAAAAAGAATACTTAAAAATCTGTTTAAAGATAAACTTGATCCCATATATTTATGGAGTTCCGTATCAAACTATTTTATAATAATTTATTGGCTTAAAATTTATATCAAGGAAAATAAAAATGAATATTTTCTTATAAATAAGTTCAGATTATATTATAATAGGAAAAAATTGATTAAAATAGCAAAAATATTTCCCGAAAAAAAACTTAAGCTTATATTGAAAAAAATTTATTCCACTGAAAGAGATTTTAAATTCAGTTCCAAGGATAAAAAATATCTGATTGAGAGTTTTCTTGATTTTATTCTTTTAAACAATTAAAGAAAATATTTACCTTTTTTATAAATGTTTGTAATGATTTATTTACACGATTGTTTTTAAAGATAGGGAATTTTTTTTATGTTTCTTTTTAACCTCCGCCGTAAAAATTCGGCATAATAAAGGTAGGCTTAACATTAAGGGATGATATTGTTTTTAACGAATACAGATAATTTGATTTTCTTCTCTATTGTTTTATAATATTAATTGAGGAGGTTGAAAATGGATGATTCGATAATGGAAGAAGGCGGTAAAATCATAGTTTTTCATGGATTTTCAAAAGAGAAACTTAACAAAGTTATAAACGCAATAAAAAAAGTGTCCGAAGGGGATAATATAATTATGGCTGTTTCAACTCCTACATCTTTGGAATGGAAGCTCAAAGAACTGATAGAAGAACTTACCAAAGAGCATGAATACATGAAAAGGGAAAGAGAATAAAATGTTTTAATCTCTTTATAAATAAAGTAATTGGTTCGGCTTTTCTTAAATTCAGGGAACTATTTGCCATACATCGTCAAAATAATTTTTGCCGCAATTGTTAATATTAAATCAACCTTTTATTCTACATTATAACTGTTTATTATTCCCTCTATTTTATTTCATATCCACCTATTTTCTTTATAACGGGAAACAATGATCCTGTGTACGGAAGAGAAAGTGCCTTTTCATCTTTTGTCTTTTCTATGGATTTTATGGTTATCATGCGTGGTTTAATCCGGTTATAGTATCTGAGATAAATTTTCATCTCACCTCTCCAACCCTCGGGCTTTTTGATTGTTAAAACAATATTATTCTTCCCGTTGCCAAGTAATGTTTTAAACCATCCCCAACCTCTGTTCTTTATCACCGAGGGGTTAATGGTTTTGTCGTTAATATTAAATATCAGGTTAGCCGGAAATTTCTTTTTCTGTTTTTTCATGGATGAAGTCAGAAGGATGGCTAATTCAGGAGCAATAAGGTTCTTATTCATATTTATGCTTAATACTATTTTGTCATTGTTTCTCTTTATATTAATGTTTTTTGAAATATCTTGCTCCTTTTCATTGGCAATGTTAAGTGTGAACCTCGCCCTTTTCTTACCGTTTTCCTTTATGTATTTTAATCTGTTGATATTCAATATCTTAGGTTTACCTGTTGATTTATAAAGGAATAATGTTTCCTGTTTATTGTTCAATCTTTTTCTATTATATATTATATTTGCCAATAAAACTCTGTTTGTTTCCGATATTGGATATATTTTATAAACAGCTGTTTCATATGATGAAAGTTTGAGTTTGATTTTGTCTCCGGTTTTATATAATACGGGGGAGATCCATCTTTTGGGATATATCTTTTCAAGCACAAGATCTTTTGCTTGTTTATCCACCCCGTATCCTGTTTTTAATTCAAACTCAATCTCTCCTGAATTAACATAAGGGTTTCTAACTGCAACTATCCCTTTTGTATTTTTAAAATGGATATATCCGTAAATCTTTTTTTCGCCGGGATTCCCCCCTATCATATTTGTATTAGCTGATAAAATTTTAAAATTTTCTTTAGCCCATTTTATGGAGTCCGTTATGGCTCTCCACTCATTTTCCGATAAAAGATCGGGTGTTATATAGAGTTCATACATTGAAACTCCTCTTGCAAAATATAAAACAGCATTATTTGTGAATTTATCAAGAGGCTCTTTTTCCCCCCCTAATTTCTGAAGATCCCCCTTTATTATTCCGTGAGTCATCAGATTTGCTATCGGAAACCACATATCATTCTTTTTGAAATCATCATAAAGGACATAATCTCTGTAGGTCATAGCCATATCTCTTTTACTTATCGAAGGGACACCGGCGTATCCGTAATCATATCCCTGCATCCAGATTTGATCCGCTATTTTAAGCCACCAAGGACTAAGCCATGTTCCTGAAGTTATGTTTAAAAATATATCAGGATTAAGTTTTCTAACCGAGTTGCTCACTTCTATCAATTTATTCAAAATATATCTCCTTGAGTATATTCCGATAGGATGACCGTGATCGTTTTCACTGCAGGAGAATTGAAATCCGTCCCATTTATAGTATCCCACTCCATCATTCTTGACAAAATCTTCAACTCTTTTTTTAAAAAGGGTATTGTATTTTTTTCCTCCGAAACAAAGTTGAGTTCCGATTGTTTCGTATCCGTGCTTTTTCATCCATTCAAGTCTCCAACCTCTGTGAGAATAACCGCCTGTTGGGCCGAACCAAATACCGAGAGTTACTCCATCTTTTTTTAATCTGTCAGAGATGGGTTTAAGTCCGTTGGGAAACTGCTTTTTCGACAATCTCCAATCACTTCTGTAAACATCCCAACCATCGTCAAGAACAAAAGAATCAAGTTTAACTTTATACTTATTCATCATAATTTTTTTGAAAAGATTATAGATTCTTAATGTGTTTTTTTCATTCATAATATTTTTTTCATTTTCAACCATTTCGGGAGCTTCCAAATCATACCAACTATTGTATAAAACAAAAGGTTTTAATTTTGAAACCCGTATATCATCTAAATATTTGAAGAACCATCTTTTCAAATCTTTATCAGGAGTAATTCCCACAATAACCCAATCACTTGAAACAGGTTTATCACCTATTTTTTCCCCTATATATTGCCAGCATCTTAAAACATTGTTTTTTACAGAATTAAATGAAGTCGGATATTCAAGACCGAAAAAATAACCTTTCTCCTTATAAAGAAAACCTACGGGTTGTCCGTATCCCCCTTTTTTAACAATCCTTATATCATCATCCCCTTTTAAAGAATAATTCACCGGGTAAATTTTTCTTAAAAAATGATTTCCTTTATTTAGTCTTGACACCTCTATTTTTCTCCTGAAATAATATTTTCCTTCGGGAAATTGATAGATTAATGAGATTGTCAGATTTAATCTTCCTTTCCCTTTAAAATCCAACCTCATCGTTTTAATGTTATTATTGTCAATGGAATAACCTATAAATCTAAAATCAGAACTATCGTAATCAACGGGATTTTCCGAATTATTTAAAACTCTCGGAGCATGCCACCCGGTCCACATAATATTGATTTTAAAATTTCCGTTAGTTATTAAAGAATTATTTCCTGTTTGAGCCGAGATAATCTCTTTGACAAGTTTTCCTTTTTTTATAACTATTCTTAATGAATAATAACCGGAATCAATATTAATAATTTTGTCTTTGTTAACTTCCGTATCTTTTACTAAGATGCTTGAAAAAGTAAAACTTGTAAATAAATAAATAAAAAATAATATAAAAAGAATTTTTTTCCTAATCATTTTTTCCTCCTATTGGTTCTATCGTAAAAGCATATTTTGTTTTTTCAGGTTTTAAAAGATATTTATCCAAAACACCGGGTCCGCAGCTTCCGTTTCCGAGACCCAACACTTTTGCATCTATTGATAAAAAAATCCCTTTCATGGGTTTTAATTCATAAGGATGTTTTGTCTTTACAATTTGATTGGGGGTGAATTTTAAAGCGGTAAAGGAGAACTTTTTCTTCCCCTTAATTATGATTCCTTTTCCGGATTTATCGGTTAAAGATACCCATCTAACATCCTCTCTGTTTCCTGTTTCCTGAGGTTTAATATAGGGGACAAACATATCTTTTATATCTCTCTTATATATACCTATTCGATAACCTGTTTTTCTGTCGGGATAATTTTCATCCGGACCTCTTCCATACCATTTTATATTTTCAAGTTCTCCCGAAACTATCATTTTCACCCCTATTTTCGGAAGAATCGGAAGTTTGCCATAAGGATTTATTATGTTTTTTATCTCTATTTTTCCATTGCCATAAATATAATATACGGAATCCTGTATAAAACCGCAACCCTTAACTCCAAAATTATCAATTATCGTATGAACTCTGATTTTGCCCTCCGGCAATATTTTTGATTCAAACTTTTTAACCACCCTCTGTAATTTATCAAGCCTCGTATTAAACCATGTCTTTTGTTCTAAAAGTTTGTTTATTTTTTCCTCTCCATATCCCCATGCTTTAAGTTTTTTTAATACATGCTCTTTTGTCCATCTTCTCCTCTTCATTAAGGTGTTAATCTTTGATTTTGCTATGTTTACATTATTATCCGTCGGGGGTCTGAAAACATTAAGAACAGGTCCTGCAAAAACTTTATTTTCACTATCAATTATTCTTCTATCCCCGTATTTTAAAACACCGATTGAACCATGTTTTTTACAAAATTTTACATAGAAATTTAAACCATTTATTTCAATGGACTCTTTAGTTGAAGCTATTTTTAATTTTCCGGATTTATCTTTTTCCTTTATGACCGAAGGGGTTTTATAAGGAAGTTTTATCTGCTCGAATGCTATCTCATCCCCCTTTTTCCCCCACAATGTTTTATCTTTAAGTTTCACGGAGATATTAAGAAAATATTCAGCTTCCGGTTTTATGACCGGCTTTTTAAAATCTATTTTCACTGTTTTCCTTTCCTGAGGTTTTATATTTAAAGGGGGAATTTTCCCTTTTTCAATAATTTTACCATTCTCTATAATATTCCAAAAAATATCAAACTCATTAAGATTTGAAAAAAAGAATTCATTAAAAATGTCGATTTCCCCGTTTAAAGAATCTATGGATTTGATAAGAACATTCTGATAAACTTTTTTAACTTCCCGCATCTCCGGTTGAATTGTTCTGTCGGGAAAAATCAAACCATTTATACAAAAATTATTATCCGTGGGTTTATCTCCGAAATCACCTCCGTAAGCAAAGAAAACATCCCCTTTATCATCATGTTTAAGTAAACCCTGATCTATAAAATCCCAAATAAATCCCCCTTGTAAAACTCTGTATTTTCTTATTGCATCCCAATATTCTTTAAGATTTCCCACGGCATTTCCCATAGCATGAGCATATTCACACATAATCAAAGGACGATCATTTCTTTTTTTCGCATAATCAACAATATCCTTGATTCTACTATACATAGGAACAACAATATCAGTATGAGCTCTTTGCCCCGCCCTTTCATACTGAACAGGTCTTGATGAATCTCTCAGATGAGACCAATAACTTATATATTCAAAAGTTGTCCCGTCACCTGCTTCATTTCCCATAGACCAAATTATAACCGAAGGATGGTTTTTATCCCTCTCAACCATCCTCTTATACCTGTCAAAATGGGCTTTTTTCCATTCCGGTTTATTGGCAAGTGTTTTATCCGGTTTATACCCCATTCCGTGAGATTCTATATTAGCCTCATCAACAAGGTATATCCCGTATTCATCACAAAGTTCAAGCCATCTCGGATCATTAGGGTAATGAGAGGTCCTGACACCGTTTATATTAAAATTCTTCATAATTATTAAATCCCGAACCATCTGATTTTCCGTTACATAATGCCCGAGGACAGGGTTGTGCTCATGTCGGTTAACCCCTTTTATAAGTATGGGTTTACCGTTTAAAAGGAGTTGCCCGTTCTTTATCTCCACCTTTCTGAATCCGAATTTTGCACTTTCAATCTCTTTTAAATTTCCATCCTTATCATAGAGTTTTACAATAAGTGTATAAAGGTTGGGTTTTTCGGCAGACCATTGTTTAGGATTAAAAACATCGGTTTTCATGGTAAGAGTGCTTTCGGCAGCAGGAGCAAGAAACATTGTTTTGTTTTTAAGGGCAACTTCTGTTTTTAAAGGATTCCCCTCTTTATCATATATCTCACATTCAATATTAACTTTTTCATAAGCTCTTTTTGAATAATTTTTTATTTTAGCGATAACCTCGAATTTCCATTTTTTATACTTGTCATCTGAATCCGTTTTTATCTCAAAATCTCTTATGTGTATTTCAGGAGTTGCCATAAGATAAAGATCTCTGAATATTCCGCTGAGTCTCCACATATCCTGATCTTCAAGATAACTTCCGTCCGACCATCTGTAAACTTCCATTGCAACAAGGTTTTTCCCGTTTTTAAGATACTTTGTAATGTCAAATTCCGCGGGAGTTCTCGAACCTTCACTATACCCCACTCTTTTTCCGTTTATCCATAGATAAAAAGCTGATTGAACACCATCAAAATGGATAAAAATTTCCCTGTTTTTCCAATCTTCGGGTATTTTAAAATATCTTCGGTAAGAGCCCACCGGATTATAATCATGTTGAATATAAGGGGGGGCTTTTTTGAAAGGATATCTGACATTAAGATAACGGGGAATTCCGAATCCTTGAGTCTCCCAATTAGCGGGAACTATTATATTTGTCCATTTAGAATCATCAAAATTTTCCTTATAAAAACCGGAGGGTTTAAGAGCCGGGTTTTTAACCCATTTGAATTTCCAAAACCCTTTTAAAGATTTATAATAAAAAGATTTTTTTCTTATTGTTTTAAGGGCTGTTTCAATGGTTTTATATGGAATCAGAGTGCAGTGGGGTTTTTCTTTGTTTATTCCTATAATTTCGGGATTTTCCCAATCGTTTGTATCTTTAGTATAAAGTGGAATTAATAACAGGCAGATTAAAATGGTTATTAAAATGGTGATTTTCTTCATAAAATCCTCCGAGATAATTGAATTAATAATAATATTTTTTTATGAAGATTATGTCAAGATAAAGGTTTTGGTTAATCATCATTAGTGTTTGACTAAATATTTCTTATAATGTATAATCTTCTGAGGTAAAATATGACATTAGATAATGCAAGGCTTAATAAAACATACAAAATAGTTGGTTTTTTAGGTGGTCCGAATCTTTCTCAAAGATTATATTCGATGGGTTTGTATATAGGGGCGAAAGTTCAGGTGAAAAGCGTTGCTCCCATGAGAGGCCCTCTCATTGTGCAAAACATTGATAATGAGATTCAGATTGCTCTCGGTAGGGGGATTATCAGAAAGATAGAGGTTGTGGAGAGTGATGTATGAAACGAGTTGTTCTCGTAGGACAGCCGAACTGCGGAAAAAGCGCTCTTTTTAATGCTATCGCCGGTTATAAGGCGAATTCAACAAATTTTCCCGGAACAACCGTATCAATATTAACCTCGGAAATTGTTCATAAGGGGGAGAGATTCGAGCTTGTGGATTTGCCCGGTTCTTACTCGCTTGCCCCTTTTGATAAAGCCGAGGAGGTAAATACTTTATATGCGATAAAAGAGAATTATGATCTTATTGTTAATGTGATAGATGCATCCATTCTAAGTCGTTCCCTTGAGCTTACAATTGAGATACTTGATATCGGAAAGCCTGTTATTCTTGTTCTTAATATGATGGATGAAGCAAAGAAAAAAGGGATTGATATAGATATTAAAAAATTGTCGGAAAGATTAAAAATTCCTGTTGTTCAAACAATTGCAATTTATGGTGAGGGCGTGGATAAAATGCTTGATAAAACCATAGAATTATTGAATAATCCCGTTATCCCCCCTCCTGTTTATCTTTCGGAAACTATTGAAGTTATAGTTAAAAATCTTGAGAAATATACGGAAAATCGGTTTCTTCTTATGAAAACAATTGAATGGGATAAAATAGAGGAGCATATTAAAATAGATAAAAAATTTGTTTCCGAATTTAAACGAATCAATGATGAGATTAAGAGATTATATAATAAAGATGTCAAAGAACTGATTTTCTCAGAAAGACATCATTTGTCCATGAAAATAGCTGAAGAGGTTACAACAATCTCTCATGATATTAAAAAAACATTCGAGGATAAAGCTGATTCCGTTTTTTATCACCCTTTTTGGGGATATTTGATATTTGTTGCCTCCTTTATGTTAATGTTTTATCTTGTTTTTAAGATAGGGGGAGCTCTTGAAGGTGTTTTTACTTATCCTTTTGAATATCTTTCACGGCAGATGGAAACAGTGAAATTAACAAAAATGATAAAACCCGTTATTCAGGGAACTTTAGCCGGAACCATGGGAGCAATAGGAGTAATCATTCCTTTCATGATTCCGCTGGTGTTTTTTATTTCACTTTTTGAAGAGGCGGGATATCTTGCAAGATCAGCTTTTCTATTCGATAGTTTTATGCATAAAATCGGTCTTCACGGTAAATCCATTCCTCCCCTTCTTCTTGGTTTCGGTTGTAATGTTCCCGCAATTTCAGCAACAAGGATAATAGAAAGCGAGAGGGATAGAATATTAACAGCTCTTTTAATCCCGTTTATCCCTTGTTCCGCGAGAACAATCATTATTTCCGCTCTTGTTTACTCTTTTCTCGGTGCGGGATGGGCGTTCTTCGTATATTTTATAAGTATTCTTGTTACGGTTATTGTTAGTTTGGTGGTTTCCAGATTGATTAAAATTCCCGCACCCGGGTTGATAATGGAGATACCCCGTTTTAAGTTTCCTTCTCTTAAAATTGCTATGCAAAAAACATGGCTTCAGCTTAAACCATTTCTTTTTTATGCAACGCCTATTCTTATTCTCGGAAGTATCTTTGTTGAGTATTTTAATATGTATGGGGCTGACACTATGATAAATACCGTGTTAAGACCTATAACATACATATTAGGGCTTCCCGCAAAAACGGGTTTTACACTCATCTTTGGCTTTTTAAGAAAAGAGCTTGCTCTTTTAATGCTCGGGCAAGCCATGGGGGTTAAGATAACCGAGATTACAACAGCTCTTACATCTTCCCAAATATTATCTTTTTCAATATTTTCAACTCTGTATGTTCCCTGTCTTGCAACCATTTTGATTTTAAAGAAAGAGTTTAATTCCAAAATAGCGGGTATATCAATTGTTTTAAATACAAGTGTGGCGCTTGTGGTTACCATTGTAATTATTAATCTTTTAAAATTATTGGGGGTTTTTTAAATGGTTGGAAAATGGTTTTTAATAAATACAAAACCTCGGAAAGAATTTCAGGTTGAGAATATTTTGAGAATTAATCTTGATAAAGTTGAAGTTTATTGTCCCAAGTATGTGAAGAAAGATAATGTAAGAGCCTTTTTCCCGAATTATCTGTTTATAAAAATCGAGGATGAAAAACTGTTTCATACTGTAAAATACACACCCGGGGTCAGGAAAATAATAGGCAATGGTAAAGGGCCTGTAATTGTTCCTGAAAAGATTATATATGCCATAAAAAACAGAGAAGAGGATGGTTATGTCAAGGTGGTTAGAAAAAATAGCGGGTTAAGAAGGGGAGATAAAGTTAAAATAGAAGAAGGTCCTTTTGACGGAGTTGAAGGGATTTTCCAGGAAGAGTTAAGGGATTCCGAGAGGGTAAAAATTCTTGTTTCTCTTTTATTGGTTGAGACTAAAAAAGAGTATATAAATAAAGTTAAATAATCAAAATTTCGCAAAGTTAACAAGCTTGCATTTAAGAGAAAAAAATCGTAAGCTATTTTATGATTAAGAAAATATCACTAATCTTAATAATTATTCTGTGCTCTTTAAATATTTTTTCAAAAGAAAATAAACCCTTGGGAATAAGTGGTTCTCACACTATTGGTTTTACATATATTATTCCGGGTTTTGAACAAATTAAACGAGGTTATTATTTAAAAGGGGGGATACTGTTTTTATCTTTTATCTCAATTGTAACGGGGGGAATTATTGAAAATAAAAGGGGAAATGATTATTATAATATATACATGAACTCCATTGATATTGATGAAATCGTAGAGTCGAGATTACAAGCGGAAAACCATTTTAAAAAAAGAAATTATTATATTATCGGCGGTGTTTCCATCTGGTTGATAAATCTGATAGATCTGAAATTTTTTAGTAAAAACCGAGGAATAAAAGGTGAGATTAAAAAGGATTATATATCTTTTGGCTTTTATTATATCTTTTAGTTCATGCAAAGATATTGTATTTAATAATCCTCTTGATCCCAATGCTTCAAAGGGTGTTATGAAAACAGTGAAAATAATAACAACCGGTTATACGGGAGAGGGGGATATCTGCTTTGACGGGGAAAAAATATGGAAAATTTTCCCTTCGGGAAGATTGATTGCTTTTGATATGGAATCAGGGACAAAAATAAGGGAGTTGGCATCATCGGGAGGGTTCGGAATCGATTATTATCAGGATAAATTATATGTATCCTCTGATAATGATTATCTTCCTTTAATTAATGTTTTATCGGGAGATCTTGAACAAAATCTTTTAACCTCCAATATTTATTATAAGTTTATTACAATAAATGATAATAATATTATAGGTTTTGATACAAAATCATCTTATTTCATAGAACTTAACCTTGAAACTTTTGAAAAAAAGCAACTTTTTAAATTAACGGGTTTTAATATCGGGGGTATCTCAATGTTCGGCAATGATATTATTATTACTGAAAAAGATTCAAACTCAGTGTATATTTTCGATACCGAGGGAAAAGTAAGAGGGGTTTACTCCGCTCCCTCTAACAATGTTGTCGGTGTAGCTGTAGATAATGGTTTTAATATATATCTTTCATTTTCAGATGGAAAAATCTATAAAGTTATATTACCTTAGCCTTTTATTTTTTTTTATATCTGTTATTATTTTGCCCGCAAAAACAAAATATATGAATTTTAAGGGGGATTATTTTATTTACGGGGTAGATCAAAGCTATATATATGGAGGGGGTAATATAATAATAAAAACAGAAAAAAACAAAATCCTTAAAGGGAATACCCTTTATTTTGATGTAAAAAATTTGACAGGTGTTTTGATGGGCTCCTCTTTTATTATGGATGGCAAGGTGGAAAAAGGGTATGATGAGATAAGATTTTCCATTGGACCTTTTAAATTCGAAGGGGTGAATTACGGAGAAAAAATATCCGCAAGCAAAGATAATATCCCGACAATAAAATTATTGTCTGTTAAAACACTTAAACAATCGGCTGTATTTTATGAGATGAAAGAATTTTATCTTTATAAATCGAAAAAGATTACAGGAAGATATGTTATCCCTTATATTATGGGAATTCCATCTTTTCCCATGAAAAAATTAACCGTGAAAAAGACAGAGATTATTGATAAAACAATGTTCTTTGTTAAAAACATGAATTATTCTCGGGGTTACGGATTATCTTTAATATCAGGGTTGAAAATACAAAGTAAAAAGATAAAAGGGGATTATGAATTCAGACTTTTTGAAAGAGGTGCATTTAAACTACCCGGAGAAAAAAGAGGGCTTAATATATCAGGTGAAACCGGAGTTTTTATTAAAGGGAAAAAAATTCTCAATATCTCAAGTTTCCTTAGTTCTGATTACGGATCATTTGGTTTTAATCTTTACCATGAGAATAATATAGGTTCTGTATTTTACTCTTTAAACCAAAGTATAAGCGGGATGAAAGGGGAAAAAACATATTCAAGAATCAGCGGTAAAATAATATTTAAAAGGTTTAAAACAATTATTCCGAAATTTGGTTTTCAATATAATTATAATAAGGATTTTTCATATAGAATCTCAACATATTTAAAACCTTTAAAACCACTTGATTTAAATATTTCTTATAATAGAAGAAAGAATAGTGAACAATATATATCCGATAGTTCCGGATTTTCATCTTCCCTTAATTTTTCCTCCAAAATATTATCCTTTTCCTCAAACTTAAATCTGAATAAGGATTTGATAAATGATACTTTAAAAAAAGATTTTTCTCTTAATTTCAGATTGCCGGGTTTTAGTTTTTTTAATAATCTAAATTTTAATCTTTCCCCTTTTTTTAGTTTTTCAGAGTTTCCTTCAAATAACGGTGTTTTTACGAAAAACAATTTCGGACTTAATTTTTCCGCTATATCCATGGGGATTGAACTTCCTTTTGGAATTATATTCTCTCCTGCTGTAAATTTGTATCAACTATGGGAAAAAACCGAGAGGGGTAAAACTAATTTTAATTATGTATTATCCATTGAAAAAAGGATTTGGAATTTTAGTTTGGGAGTTGATTATAATCTCTCCTCCTCATATTTCTCGGATAATTTTTGGATAGAGGGATATAATTTAAAGAATCTGGATTTCAGGATAGAATTGTCTAAAGACAATAGTTATTCTTTTGTTTCAAGATTTTATTTTAACAATTATTATATACTTGAAAATATAAGTTTAAGAGGGTTGATTAAATTTCCTCTAAAGATTAAATTATCATCTTATGCTATCTATGACAATTATAATAAAAAAATGCAAACTTTTGAGATTTTTCTCGAAAAAAATTTTAGAAACAGATTCAGATTACAAGGAGGTTATTCATTATTATTAAAAAGGTTTTTTATAAAAGTTATCCCCTCTTGATAGTTTTGTTTTTTATGGGATGCGGGGTAAAACCCGAACTTTTACCTTTTAAAAAGTATCCGAATGTTGAAAAAGTGCTTTTTCTTAAAAAGATTATTGTGCATGGGGAAAGTGTTGAAAAAATATTTTTTAAAGATAAAATTATTCCTCCGTTTTTTATATATTTGGAATTAAAAGATGTTGAGGGAGAGGGTTTTATTATTCTAAAACTTTATAATAATAAACAGGAAATTTATCATAAAAAATTCTCTTTCGGGAAGAAGGGGAAATTGTATGATTCCATAATAATATGGGATAGAATTGAGATAAAAAAATATAGAAAACTTAAATATGCGATTTTTTATAAAAAAAATCTTATCTACAGAGGCGATCTTGATATAAAAACGGGGAAAAATAAGATAATCGAGAAATAATGAATATTTGATATGGTTATAGGAATTATTATGAAATATAATACAGATGTGTTGAGGGGATACTGTATATAAAGTTTGACCACTCGTTCTGTGAGGTCATTATAAGCCTTTTTTTAGCTCTCGTCATTGCGACATAAAAAAGCCTTCTCTCCTCTTCAAGTCTGTCTCGGCTATCTTTACTCATTATATGAGGAATTACTCCCTCTTCACTTCCGGCTAATATAACAGTATTGAATTCCAAACCTTTCGCAGCGTGAATTGTTAAAAGGAGAACTTTTGCGGTTTCGGATATATTTTCTGTAGTCTGTCTTAACACAAGAGTATTAATGAAATCAATTATATCTCCTTGAAATTTATCCGCTATTTCAAGAAGTTCCTGAACATTCTCCCACTGTGTATTAAACCTGTCTCCGCTTTTCTCGAGGTATTGTTTATAACCTGTTTTTTCAACGGTTAATTGAATTACCGCCGCTATTGAATTATGATAAAGTTCATCTTTTAATAATTCGATGAGCGATATGAAATCCGAGATTTTTTTGCTTTTTAATATTTTATCCTCTGATAGTTTTTTTAATGATTCATAGTATGAAATTTTATTTATAAAACTATTTTCCTTTATTTTTTCAATGGTTTTGTTTCCTACTCCGCGATTCGGGGCTTGTATAGCCCTTAAAAAAGAGACATCATCTTTCTCATTAAATGCGAGCCTAAGATATGCGGACAGATCTTTAACAACTTTTCTATCATAAAAACTCAGACTTCCTATTATTTTATAATTTATCCCCGTATAGGTTAAAGCATCCTCTATAGCTCTTGATCTGCTGTTGACTCTGTAAAGGATGCCAACAGGGAAAAAATCAGTAGTTTCTTTATTGTCTGAGATATATTGAGCTATAAAAGCTGCTTCATCCTCTTTATTTCTTCCGTTAAAAAGGAGAATCGGGTTTCCACCCTCTTTTTGTGTGAACATTGATTTTCCTATTCTTTTGGTATTTCTTTCAATGACTTCCGTTGCACTATCAATGATGATTTTGGTTGATCTGTAATTTTCTTCAAGCCTTATTATCTTGGTATCGGGAAAATCCTCGGGAAAATCAAGAAAAATATCCATATTCGCTCCTCTCCATGAATATATGCTTTGATCTTCATCCCCAACAACACAGATATTTCCATCCGTTATAAGAGTTTTTAAAAATTTATATTGTTCGGGTGAGGTATCCTGAAATTCATCCACGAGAATATATTTGAATTGTTTTTTATATTTGTCTCTTATCTCACTGTTTTTATTTAACAGTTGATAAGCTTTAACAATAAGATCTTCAAAATCATAAGCATGCTTTTTTTCAAGCTCTTTTTGATATTCGATAAAAATATCGATATAATCGGCGTAAAGATAATTAACAAGGATATCTCTTTCCAAAGAGATAATTCCCTTTTTTTTCAGATTTGCAATACTATTGATAACTTTTTTAATCTCTGTTTTCGGTATGTCCTTTTTCAGGCGGGTTATTATTTCTGACAGCAAACTTTTTGCATCCGCTCTGTCTATAACAATAATCTGCTCCCTCTCCCTCTTTTCCTTTTTTAATATTCTTAATCCGAAAGAGTGAAAAGTGGAAATCCAGAGAGAGTTTCCGTTTAAACCGGTTAATTGTTCCACCCTTTCTCTCATCTCATTGGCGGCTTTGTTTGTAAAGGTAAGAGCAAGTATATTAAAAGGGATATAATTTAATTTTTTTAAGATGTATGCGATTTTATAAGTTATAACCCTTGTTTTCCCTGAACCCGCACCGGCAGAGATTAATAACGGTGATCCGAAATATTCTACGGCTTCTTTTTGAGCTTTATTAAGCTCTGAAAGAAGAGATGAAAGCTCCGCCATTAATCGGTTTCTTCAACTTTTGTGTAAAACCCTATTCTATGGAAAGGATTAACTATGCTTGTTGCTATATTTGTAAGGTGAGAATTAATTCTTTTCAGATATCTCGTATATAATGTAATTGTAACAGCTTCCGAAGGTCTAATTGATTTGTCCTCCTCTTTTATTAAGCTAAATAAAATCTCATCGCATGTTCTTGATACCTCTTTATGTTCGTCCATCTTTTCTCTTGCAAGAACTTCGTCCGATTCTTGCAGTGCCTTTATCACCGCGGGAAATTTATCTTCAACTATTTTTTCAATTTTTTGTATTCTTTCCTCGTATATTCCCGCTTTTAAACGAAGGGGGTGATGTTTGGCGAGTTCCGCTATGTTTTTCATATAATCCCCTATTCTCTCTATATCAATAACAATACTGACAAGAACAAGTCCCGCATTAAGAAAGGTTGAACCTGTGATACTCAGGTTAAGCATAACTTTTTTCCTGACCTCTCTTTCATATTTGTTTATGAGTTTGTCGTGTTTATAAACATCGCAATCTATCTCTTCAGTATCTCTTTCCCTTAAAGATTTTTTTACAGCCATAAACATATCATAATCATATTTCAACATTTTTATTGATTCGTCAAAAGCTTCCTCTATAAGATTCTTGCCTTTAAAAAAACTTAAAAGTTCCTTAAACATATTTTACCTCCCAAAATAGATTATTAAACCGGGAATCAGAAAAAAGATTACCAGAAGATAAAGAATCGGAAATAACTTAAATTTTATTGAGAATTTCGCAAATAATTTTGCAAGAGTCAAAGGGATAATTCTAAAAGGATAGATAATAATAATCCCGAGGATATTAAAAGTCAGATGGGAAAATGCAACAATAACCGCCGCAGGATTTCCCGTTGCAAGAGAAGCGAGAATAGCCGTTATGGTTGTTCCTATATTCGCACCGAGAGTGTAGGGGAAAACCTGTTCAAGGGTTAATATTCCCGCTGCCGCGATTGGGACAATTAATGAGGTTGTAACCGAAGAACTTTGCACTGTTGCCGTAAGAATAATCCCGAGAATCATCGAATAAACCGCATTTTTAAACATAACATCGGTAAAGAATTTTTCCACTTTTCCCACTATGGTTTTTTTGATTACTTTTACCAAAAAAGTTAACGCAAGGATTAGCATTATAAAAGCGATTGCCATTAACACATACCCGTTTTTATTGAAAATCTTCTCTAATAACAGAGTGAATGGTTTTGTGATTATTTTAATCGGGCTTGCAACTTTAAGTCCTCCTACACCCTCAAACAGTTCTCCGAAAAATGTTGCGATTCTTCCGAGAACATTAAAGTATATCTGAAGGGGAAATATTACTATTACAGCCATAATATTAAAGATATCATGGACAACGGCTGCTGAAAAAGCTCTTTCAAATTCTTTGTTCGCCCTAATGTGAACAGTGGATACTATAAGATTTGTTATTGTGGTTCCTATGTTTGCCCCCATTATGATCGGGATAGCGTGAGGGATATCAAGAACACCGCCGGCAACAAGGGCAACAACCATTGAAGTTGTTGTTGAAGAACTTTGTATAATTGCTGTAGCAAGAGTTCCCACAAGTAATCCTATAAGCGGAGAAGTGGTTGCATTGTGAATCAGATTCTTTGCCGCATCCTTACCTATAAGTTTAAAAGAACCACCCAACAACTCAATTGCGACAAAAAATAAGTATAGTAAAGCCAATACACTTAAAATATCCAAAAAAATCCTAAAATATCTCTTATTCATTCAAAATTATATTAGAAAAAGAGAAAAATATCAATATGATATTAATATTGAGATATTAAGATAAATATTGATTATTATTGATAATATGGTTTATCTGCATATATATAAAATTTGCAAAAATTGGTAACAAATAGGGGATCTTCCAAACATAAAATCGTTTCCAGGTGAATAATACGAAAATTGGTAGCGAGGGGAGGATTTGAACCTCCGACCTTTGGGTTATGAGCCCAACGGGCTACCACTGCCCCACCTCGCAATATATTATATTAAATCATAATTCGGCAAAAGTGTCAAGTATGGTTTTCGTCTCCTGCTCGAAAAATATAATAATGAAAGGGGCTTTTATAATATCTGTTTTTTTAACTTTTCCAAATTAGTTATCAATTATTTAAATACCCCAAAGATTTTAATTTTTTCATTAGTTCTGGAGAGATTTTACTTTTCCCCTTGTTTAATTTGTTAATAATTTTTAGAATTTTTCTGGAATCTCTTATGAATTTTTGCAGTTCTTTTGAGTTTGTCTCTTTTCTTGCAATATTGTTTTCCTCTTTTATGTCGGAAATCTTGTAAAGTTCAAAAATAGGGAGCGTTGGGGAGGGGTTAAAAAATTTTTCGCTTTTTTTTATATTAAAAATAAAATGATATTTAGAATTAATAAAAGAGATTCTCGGAGGGAATTGTTTTATTATGGGAGATACGGGAAGTAATATATTGAGTCTTCTGTTTTTTGAGATATCGTTCTTAAAAAATTCCGTTCCGTCTCCTACCGTTTCGGCAATAATACCCGCGATATCTTTTATTGAAACAACTCTTTTCTCAATACCTCTTTTTTGGTTTTTCGGATATTTTATTATAATTGGGATTCTAATTAATTCTCTATATAGAGAATGCCCGTGTTCCCAACTATTGTGATCATAGAATTCTTCTCCGTGGTCAGCAAGAACTATAATCATGGCATTATCATAGAGTTTTTTCTTTTTCAGCAAAGCAATCGTTTTTCCTATAAGCTCACTATCAGCATAATATATTGCCCCGTCATAAATATCTATTAAATTTCGCCGCTCGTTTTCAGGTATATTTTTATAATATTCAGTATTATTTCTTATATAATTTTTTATTCCGATTAAATTTTTATCCAAGTTTTTATTAAAATGATTAAAAAAATTATGAGGAGCTTTATAAGGGGAATGAAGTTGATAAGTGTGAAGGAAAACAAAAGAATTTGTTTCCCAATTATTTTTTAATTTATTTATGAAGTGGGTAAAAACCCTGCCTGCGGAATTCATACTGAATACATTTCCGGGGAGATTTGAATAATATTGAAATCCTTTTGCAAACCCATAGTTATCTTCAACGAATCCTCCACCGGTAAAAGCAATCGTTTGATACCCGTTTTTTTGAAGAAGTTCGGTAATCAGAGGGAGTTCCTCCGAGATTTTATTATTGGGCGAGACTACTTTATGTTCGATAAGATCTTTTCCTGAAAACAATGAAGTATGAGCCGGAAGAGTCCATGATGTTGTGGAGTAAGCGTTTTCATAGATTATCCCGTCTTTTGCAAGTTTCATTAAATTCGGGGTTGTATCCCTTTTATAACCGTAAACACTGGTATGATCAGCTCTTAAAGTATCAAGAACAATCATAACGATTATTCGCCGCTTATTATTTTTTCTAACAAGAAGCGGGTTAATCCATCCTCCAAAACCTTTCCCTTCTGTCTCAAAGATAAGTTCATGTTTTTTCAGATTCACTTTTTTCAAATCAATTAACACTGATTTTAATTCTTCTCCCCCTATATATTCTTTAAAAATCTTTTTTATTTTTCCCGTTTTTTTATTTTTAATATAAATTTTATATATTAGTTTTGAGTTTTTCCCGTTTAGTAATGATAATTTTAATATATCATAATCATTTGTTATATTATCATATGTTATTTTTGTTTTATTTAAAATGATTAACCCCTGATAACTTATCCCTCCGAATTTAAATCTTCTTTCGAGTTTTTTTCTCGGCAAAAAGATGTTTAATATCTCTTTAAAAACTCTGATATTTTTTTCCTTTTCCAAATGTTCTTTCAGTAATTCATCAAAATGTTCGGGGAGAATAACCTTTTTATCCGAGAATACAAGGTTAAGTAAGTCATTGCCATTCTTTTTAGTTGAAAAAATAAATATAAAAAAAAACAGTATTATAATTAATATCGATAATAATATCTTTTTCATTATGGCATCTTCCTTCTTATGAAATCCCACAATGATTCCGTCGGGATTCCCAAAAAGGTTTTTCTCCATACCCTATCACAACTATTACATGTTTGAATATCAGAAATATTTTGCTTCACATGCTTATCTCTCAAATTCACCAATCTTTCCCCGTTCCAAATCTCTTTTATGGATTTATCTTTAACGCTTTCAAGGGGATAATGTTCAAAAAAATCCTGAGCACACGGCATGGCTGTTCCATCCCATAAGATTATCAATCCGTTCCATAAAAATGTGCAAGGGGTAAAATGAATCTTTGTGTTTTTGGTTCTTATATAGCCCGCCCAATTATGAATTTTTTTTACTATAACTTCATTTAAACCCAAGCCTTCAAAATTTTTCAAAAATTCTCTCTTTTTACCTTCATCGGAAATCTCTGAATTCGGGAAATCTATAAGTTCAATTGCAACCACGGGAGTTGTTGATTTCATCTCCTTTTTTAAAGTTAACAACTTTTTTATATTATCAACAACTTCGTCAAATTTAGCCCCTACTCTGATTTTTTCATAAGTTTTAGGTTGATATCCGTCGAAAGAGAAGGATATCCTTGAAAGTCGTGACTCTATTATCCCTCTTGATATCTCCTCGGTTAACAATGTTCCGTTTGTATGAAGTTTTGTTTTCCAATTGAATCTGGTTGCATAATTTAAAAATTTCAGGAATTCGGGATGAAGAAGGCTTTCCCCTCTATGTAAAAGACTTATATCAAAAACAAAATCTTTTGACTCGTCAACAATTTTCTTAAATAATTCAAAATCCATGTATCCTTTGTTTTTTGAGGTTAAATCTTTGTTGGGACACATCACACATTTTAAATTACAATGTGAAGTAAGTTCAATCCATAAACGAACAGGAGGGGAGGACACTTTCGTCTTTCTACCAACATACGACAAATATAACCTGAATAATCTATAATAATAATCAATAAAATTTTTCATCGATAAATTTTATCATATTATAGGATATTCACCAAATTCAGGGTTATCCGAAGATTTCTTCAAGCATATGTATTTTGTTCAAAGGGGGGATTGTTAATATGCCTTCGACTATATCTTTCAAATCATTAATAACCTCTTTTGCTATCTTTGCTCCCTCCATTTCACCCTCTTTTCCTTTTTTGCCCTCCATTCTTTTTAAAAATTTTTCGGGGACAATAACTCCGGGAACCTCATAATGCAAATATTCGGCGTTTTTAAAAGATGTAAAAGGCATAACACTGATAATAATAGGAAGTGATAATTCTTTCATCTGTTTTATTGTATTTTCCAGGGGTTTTATATCGTATATCGGTTGAGTAACAATAAAATGAGCTCCTTTATCTATCTTCTGTTTCAATCTTTCCAATTCATTAACCGATGTTTTTCTATCTATTCCGAATGCAACTCCGATAAAAAAAGAGGATTGTTTTCCTATTGAATTTCCGAGAATATCCTCACCGATATTAAGATGGGACATCATTTCCACCAATCCTTCGGAAGTTAAATCATAAACCCCTGTCGCAAAAGGGTAGTCCCCTATGGAAGGGGGATCTCCGCCGAGTGCCAGAAGATTATGTAAGCCGAGAGCGGAAGCACCTAAGAGGTCCGATTGAATCCCGAGAATATTCCTGTCTCGGCATGTATAATGAATTATAATCTCTTTTCCAAACTCCTCTTTTAAAATTTTACCGGTGGCAATCGGGGACATTCTTGATTTTGCCATAGGGCTGTCTGATATGTTTATCGTATTAATATAATCCTTATAAGGTTCTATCTTTCTTATGAGTTTCTCAATATTAGTATCTCTCGGGGGATCTATTTCAACCGATATCATATTCTTTTGTTCCAGAATATTTTTCAGTCCGGTCCACACTTTTTCTTTTTTACCTTTTTTCACTTTTTCCAAAACCGATACTTTACTGATTTTCCTTTTCGTAGGAGATAATTGACTAACCTCTTTTTTCAGGCATCTTATGTGTTCGGGAGTTGTCCCGCAACACCCTCCCAAAACTTTTACCCCCGATTCAACATATTTTTTTCCGTATCTTGCGAAATATTTGGGATTAAACGGGTAATAAAATTTACCTTGGACAAATTGTGCCAAGCCTGCATTAGGCATTGCAGACAACTCTTTGTCGCTTGCTTTTCCGATTTTTCTTATGGCATCGAAAATATTCTGAGGCCCTATTCCGCAATTCGCACCTATAACATCCGCCTCTGATTTGTTTAGTCTTAAACCGACTTCAACGGGGTTTTTCCCGAAAAGGGTATTTCCGTTTGCTGCAAAAGACATCTCCGCAATAATGAAAAGGTCTTTATCAATATCTTTTGCCACCTCAATCCCATTCAGGAGTTCTGTTATGGAGGCAAATGTTTCAAAAATTATAAGATCGGCTCCCCCATCAAGAAGAGCTTCTATTTGTTCCCTAAACATTGTTTTTATCTCTTCGGGAGAAGGCCTATCCTCTTTATCAAGAGGTCTGGATATAGGTCCTACAGAACCAGCGACAAAAGCTTTGTCCTTTGCTATGTTTTTGGCAATTCTAACTCCATAGTAATTTATCTCTTTTACCTTATCCCCTATTCCGAAATATTTCTCGAGTATATATTCATTAGCTCCGAAAGTATTAGAGGTTAGAATATCAGCTCCCGCTTTCATATAACTTTTATGAACATCTTTAACTATCTCAGGCATTGAGATATTTAATTCATCATAACAATGTCCTTTGGCAATCCCTCTTGCATATATCTCTGTTCCTATCGCACCATCAAAAACAATCAGCTGTTTTTCATTAAAATAATCTCTGAACTTCATTTAATTTCTCCCAATATTATAGATATAGTTTAATTATCTTTATTTGACGGTTTCCCCGTTAATAAATCTTCAGCTCTTTTAAATTGAGGGTCATATTTTAAAATAGAGATAAAACCCTCCTGTATCCCCCAAATTCTTGAAGAGATCTCCCTTTTTAATTCCAATTTTATTGATTTCATACTTTTGTCAAAATCAGTTTTTGAGAATTTAATCTTTTTATCTTTTATAAAAGAATAAAAATCATTGACTATGTTCACGGGGATATCATCTTTAAAAATATGATAAACTTTCCCTTTTAAAGAATAAGTCATTTTTGATTTATTGTAAGAAAAAATATTTTTTATTTTTGTTTCTTTTTTTACAAGATGATTGGCATAAGAGAAAAACAACCCTTTACTTCTGAGGTTTGCGGTAAAAATTGTCAGTTTCCCCCCTTCCACGACCACATCGGGAACAATTCCCCCTGTATTTCGTTCATAACTTCCCTTATCATTATAAAACAGAAGATAATCTTCAAGATGGGTATAATCTCTCTGAATCATTTTGCCCGAAGGTGTATAATATCTTGCTGTTGTTAATGCTATGGCAACATTGTCCCTAAGATATAAAAGTGTTTGAACGAGCCCTTTACCCCAAGTTCTTGTTCCTACGATTAACCCCCTTTTATTGTCCTGTATTGCTCCGGAAACAATTTCCGAAGCTGAAGCACTTCCTCTATTAACAAGAATCACTAACGGGATGTTTTCATATTGTCCGTTTTGCTTTGCCTTAAAAACACGATTCATCTTTTTAATCCTACCCTTTGTCGATACTATTATTTTACCCTCTTTTAGAAATTCATCCGAGATACCGAGAGCCGCTTTAAGGTCCCCACCTCCGTTAAATCTTAAATCCAGTATTAATCCTTTTATCCCCTCTTTAATCAATTTTTCCATAGCCTTATTAAACTCGTCAACAGTTGTCCCCGTGAAGGATCTGATTACAATAACTCCTATCTTTCCGTCTATTACATAAGGGTCGGTAAAATGATACGGAATTGAATACAGAGGAATTTCAGCTCTTTTTATTCTAAAAGGGAGAAGTTTTTTGTATCCCTCTCTTTTTACTTTAATGTTTACAAAAGTTCCTTTAGGGCCTCTAAGTAATCGAACAGCTTCATTTTGCGAAAGATTTTTTGTTATTTTACCTTCAACCTCAACGATTACATCTCCGGCTTGTATCCCGAGCCTGTATGCGGGGGTCCCTTCAAGAGGGGTTATCACCGTAAGACGATCTTCTATTTTTAATATCTGTATTCCTATTCCGTAAAATTTCCCTGTTTGATCCTCTTTCATTGTTTGGAAAGAATCGGGGTCTAAAAGATAAGAATGCGGGTCAAGTGTTTTTAACATCCCCCTTATGGCGGCAAAACTCAGTTTTTCATCATCAATTTTATCCTTGTAATGAATCTTTTTTAATAAGAGATGGGTTTTCGTATATTTAAATAGGGAGGTTTTCCAATCATCATATTTTGCGGATATTATAATAATGGAAATAAATAAAATAATTAATATGGTTTTTTTATTGGTTTTCATAATCTTTTATCCGGATATATTTTTAAAGCTTCCTTTATTATTTTCATTGATTTTAAAAGTTTATTTTCTTCAAGGACATAAGCAAGGCGAATCTCATCTTCCCCCTTACCTTTTGTTGCATAAAACCCTCCGGCTGGAGCCACCATTACGGTTTCTTTATTATAATGGAAATCCTTTAAAAGCCATTTTGCAAAATCATCGGAATTATTTATAGGGAGTTTTACAACCATATAAAAAGCACCTTGCGGTTTTTCAAGAACAACTCCTTCAATCTCTTTAAGTGCATCGAACATAATATCCCTTCTTTTTTGGTATTCTTGTTGAACTTCCCGGAAATATCTGAAATCCATTTTATATGCTGCTGTTGCGGCAACTTGTTCAACGGCAGGGGGGCAGAGTCTTGCTTGTGCGAGTTTCATAACTCCTTTCATTATCTCTTTGTTCTTGCTGATTATATATCCGATTCTTGCTCCGCAAGCACTGTATCTTTTTGAGATGGAATCCACCACGATTACTCTGTCTTCCGCATTCTCAAAGTGTAACATACTTTTGTATTTTGTGTCCCCGTAAATAAACTCTCTGTAAACTTCATCACTTATTATATAAAGATTATGCTTTTTAGCTATTTCAATTATCCTCGACAAATCTTCTTCAGGATAGATTGTTCCCGTAGGATTATTCGGGGAGCAAATAAGAATAGCTTTTGTTTTTTTTCCTATTTTTTTCTCTATCTCTTCGGATGCGGGAAGAGCGAAACCATCTTCGGCTTTTGTTGTAACCGGAATAAGTTTTATATTACTCATGGCGGCATAACCATTATAATTAGTATAATAAGGTTCAAAAACTATTATTTCGTCGTCGATATCACCGACTACGGTAAAAGCAAAAAGTATTGCTTCGCTTCCCCCTGTTGTTATTATCATCTCGTCGGGTGAAACTTCAGCATCATATTTTTTAAAATAATCCGAGATCGCCTCTCTTAAGAAAGGTTCTCCCTGTGAATAACCATAAGCGATTATTTCCGATGAATAATTTTTTATTGCATTTAATATTGAATCGGGAGTCTTAATATCGGGCTGCCCTATATTAAGATGATAAACATTTATCTCCTTTGCTTTTGCTTCATCCGCAAACGGAACAAGTTTCCTTATCGGTGATTCTTGCATATTATTTACTCTTTCTGATATCATTTTATACTCCTTAATCTTTAAAATCTAATATTTTAAATCCTTAACCTGTTTAAGTCAAGGATACTTTATTGAATCCATCACTGTTCGGGAAAAAGCATGGTAAGTTCGGAAAAGTTTCATAAACTCTTTTGCTTTTTGACTTTAGAACGATTCTTTCTATGCTTGCAAAAATCTTTTACAATACACTCTTCACATTTAGGTCCTATAGGAAGACATATCTTTTTTCCGTAAACCACAAACATAGTGTTTATCCTTTTCCACCATTTTTCGGGTATTTTTTGTTTTAAAGCGGACTCGGTTTGTTCGGGAGTTTTTGTTTTTACAAATCCGATTCTATTAGAAATTCTATGAACATGAGTATCAACACAAATAGTATCAATACCAAAACTTAAAATTTGAACTAAATTGGCTGTTTTCCTGCCTACTCCGGGCAGTTTAATGAGCTCGTCAAAACTTTTCGGGACTTTCCCTCCGTATTTCTCAATTAAAAGTTTCGAGGTTTTAATCAGATTTTCTGCTTTTACTCTGTAAAAGCCCACGGGTTTAATCATTGAGGAAAGTTCCTCTTTAGAAAATTTCAAAATGTCCTCTGGTTTTGATATCTTTTTAAAGAGTTTTTCCGCAACGATCTCTGTTGTTTCATCTCTTGTTCTCGCACTTAACATAGTGGCAACAAGAATAAGAAAAGGGTTTCTTTTCTTTAAACTTATTCTATCTCCGAAAGGAAGTTCCTCTCCGATAAAAGAGCTGATTTTATCTAATATTAATTCTATATTCAACTACTATTTTTTATTTGACAAATATTCATCTATTGCAATAGCGGCATCT